>CDZA01045695.1_pt1 | contig 72505 bp, 57 predicted proteins | sample 554881 | NCBI WGS metagenome assembly CDZA01 (sample SAMEA3182082, study PRJEB8094) | gut metagenome | biome: human; feature: gut; material: Stool; isolation source: human stools | place: Canada | collected 2012-12-04
GGTCTGCATGGTCATCGGCCTGAACTGGCACCCCATCTATCTGAGCTACACCGTGTGGATGATCATTGTGGGTATCTACATCGGCGTCGCTTCCGTCACCCCCGTGTGGATCCTGCTGCAGCCCCGTGACTACCTGAGCTCCTTCCTGCTGTACGGCATGATGGTTCTGGCTGTTGTGGGTATCATCGGCTGCGCCCCCACTGTGGACATGCCCGCCTTCACCGGCTTCTATGACACTCTGGCGCCCAGCGGCACTTCTCTGGGTTATATGTTCCCCGCTCTGTTCGTGACCATCGCCTGCGGTGCTGTGTCCGGCTTCCACTCTCTGGTTGGCTCCGGCACCACCTCCAAGCAGCTGGATCAGGAGAAGGACGCCAAGCCCATCGCTTACGGCGGCATGCTGATCGAGTGCGCTCTGGCTCTGATCTCCGTCTGCGCTGTCGGTTACATCTGGGCGCAGTATGCTGACGGCACCACCACGACTCCTACCGTCGTGTTCGCCACCGGCTTGGCCTCCATGTTCTCCAAGGTGTTCGGCGACGGCTGCTATAACGCCGTGTACTCCATGCTGATCCTGGCTGTGTCTGCATTCTGCCTGACCTCCGTGGATACCGCTACCCGTCTGGCCCGTTACATGTTCGCTGAGTTCTTCGTGGAGCCCGGCCAGACCCGCGAGGATCTGAAGGGCTGGAAGCGCGTCATCACCAACCCCTATGTTGCCACCGGTATCACCGTGGTGGCCGGCGTGGCGCTGGGCCTGACCGGTTATGCCAAGATCTGGGCGCTGTTTGGCGCTGCCAACCAGCTGCTGGCTGCTCTGGGTCTGCTGGCTGTGTGCTGCTGGCTGGGTAAGATCGGCCGCAACAACAAGATGTTCTACTTCCCCATGTTCTTCATGCTGGTCGTCACTCTGACCTCTCTGGTGTTCACCATCAAGGCTCAGGTCGCCGGTATCGCCGCTGGCGGTGAAGGCGTGGTGTGGTGCTACATCCGCGGTATCATCGGCGTGTTGCTGGTGATCCTGGCCATCGACCTGGTGGTACAGGGCATCAAGGCGCTGAGCGCCCAGAAGAAGGCCGCTGCTGCCAAGTAAACACTGCTTTCCATTGTGAGTTTCTCACCCCTTATAAACAGCAAAAACCGGGCTTCCGAAAGGAGCCCGGTTTTTGTTTGTGTGTCGGTGGTTATTTTATTGCCTCCCTCTCAGAGGGAGGTGGCATGACCTGCGGTCATGACGGAGGGAGAGAATTCAAGGCTTTTGTTCTCTCCCCCAGTCTTGCTTATGCTCGACAGCCCCCTCTCAGAGGGGGACAAGGGCGGGGTAGACCCCCGCCCCTACGAATGTTTAACGTCCCCTCTGCACGTATCGCGGGGTCGATTTTTAATTCCATGTTGTATAATTACAGCATGGAATTACGCTCCGTATAGGATTCACTCCCCTTTTGCCACCTTTTTCTCCGTCTCCTGCCGGACGGCCTGCCGCAAGGCGGTCAGGTAGGGGGAGAATGCCACATTATCGTTGGCGTAGGTCAGGTTCAGGTCGTACTCCAGCGGCAGCCACGTGTCCAGCGGGGATTCGTTATGGGAGATCACCGCCTCCAGCTTGTCCAGCGCCTTGTAGAGCCTGGCCTCCGGCGTTTCCAGCGCGTCCATCTCGGCGTACAGCGCCGCCATGTCCCGGCAGTAGGGCTGGGGCAGTCCGGCCACCCACCGGGCCAGCAGGCCGTCCTCCCTGGCGGTGTCCGCCGCCGTTTTCTCGAAGGAGGGAATGTCGCCTGTGAAGCACTCGCCCAGATCGTGGATCAGGCACATCTGCATCACCTTGTCCATATCCAGCTCCGGAAATTCGTCCCGCATCAGGTACGCCATCAGCGTCACCCGCCAGCTGTGCTCCGCCACGCTCTCGTGGCGGCCCTGGGAGGTGTAGCAATGGCGGGTGGTGTCCTTCAGCCGTTCCGCCGTGTGCAGCACGGCCAGCAGTTCCATGGGTTTCATCGTTGTCCTCCTGTTCCCGTGATAAAGGCCGCTTGCCCGCACAGGCAAACGGCCTTTTTCGTTTGTTAAGCAGCGTTCCTTGTGTTGTCATTGTGAGCCAGTGCGCGCCGCGAAGCAAGTGCCCTTGGGGTGCACACTGGCGTGACAATCCGATTCCCTTGCCTCCCCTGTGTAAGGGGAGGTGTCAAAAATCTTTGATTTTTGACGGAGGGGTTGTCGTATGACGGACAATCCCCCAGTCAGCTTCGCTGACAGCCCCCTTTACACAAGGGGGCCGAGTTGCGGATTTCCGCCAGTTACCTTAATAATTGTCCTTCTGGAAGATCTTCAGGATATCGTTGAAGGACTTGTCCATATCGTCGTCGGCCTTCTCGCCCTCGGCAGGCAGGGGATCCAGCTTGACGGGCTGGCCTGCCGGGGTCTTTTCGGCCTCGGCGGTCTTGGCCTGCTGGCCCTCGGCAAAGCCGGTAGCGATGACGGTGACGCGGATCTCGTCGTCCAGCGATTCGTCGAAGGTAGCGCCGAAGATGGTCAGCGCGTCGGGATGCACCGCCTGCTGCACCAGCATGGCGGCCTGCTCCACCTCCTCCAGACCGATATCGGTGGAGCCGGTGATGTTGATGAGCACGCCCCGCGCACCCTCGATAGAGGTCTCCAGCAGCGGGCTGGAGATGGCCATACGGGCGGCCTCCTCGGCCTTGCCCTTTCCGGCAGCGCGGCCTACGCCCATGTGGGCCATGCCCGCATCCTTCATGATGGCGGTCACGTCGGCAAAGTCCAGATTGATGAAGCCGGTGTCACGGATCAGGTCGGAAATGGACTGCACCGCCTGACGCAGCACATCGTCGGCGATCTCGAAGGCGTTGGCGAAGGTGATCTTCTGGTCGGTGGCGAACTTCAGCCGCTCGTTGGGAATGATGACAAGGGAGTCCACCTTGTCCCGCAGCTCGCTGATGCCGGCCTCGGCCTGCTGAGCGCGCTTGCGGCCCTCGAACCCGAAGGGCTTGGTGACGACGCCCACGGTCAGCACGCCCAGCTCGCGGGCGATCTCGGCCACCACAGGAGCCGCGCCGGTGCCGGTGCCGCCGCCCATACCGGCGGTGACGAACACCATGTCCGTCTCCTCCAGGGCCTTGCTGATCTGGTTGCGGCTCTCCTCGGCGGCCTTGCGGCCGATCTCGGGATTGGAGCCCGCGCCCTTTCCGCCGGTCAGCTTTTCGCCGATCTGCAGCTTATAGTTGGCGCTGGAAGCGTTCAGCGCCTGCTTGTCCGTATTCACGGCGATAAAATCGACGCCCTTGGCTCCGCTGCGCACCATGCGGTTGACCACATTGTTGCCGCCGCCGCCAACGCCGACCACCTTGATACTGACTACGTTTTCCACGCCTGTTTCCAGTCCAAAAGCCATGTTCGTTCCCTCCGGTAGAAATGGTATAAAAACGAAAATTCGTTATTTGCTAATACTACATCTTGTATTATATTGCGGAATAGGCCGCAGGTCAAGTGGTAACGGCCTTTTTTCAAAAAAAGTTCATGGGAAGGCCGTCATCCGGGGATAAAGCTGGCTTTTCCTTCCTGCGTCATGTCGATGGTGCCCTTTTCGTTGACCTCCAGGCGCTCCACCACCGCCAGCAGATAATCCAGCTTATAATCGAAATCCGCGTCCCAGCGGAAGGTCACGTCGAACCTGTCCAGATACCGCATCACCACCGAGGCGGTGTCGCTGAGGTCGATGGTTTGCACGTCCCCCAGCATGTCTTTGTCCCGCAGCAGACCCAGCAGCGTCAGCAGCAGGCGGGCGGAGGGCTGCTGCTCCTCCGGCACCTGAAGGTCCGCGCCCACCTGGGGCTCCAGCAGCGTCAGCCCCTCCACCACGGCGTACTGCTTGCCGTCGCCGGTCTTGGCATCCACGATCTTGCCGTCGCCGGACAGCAGCCACAGCTTGCCGTCCTGCGACACGGCGGCAGGCGCGGTACACTCCGTCACCGTCACCACCAGTGTATCGGGCAGCTGGCGGCTGATGCGCACCGTCTCCACATAGGGCAGCGCGGCGGTGATCCGCTCCGAGGCGTGGTACTTGTTCAGGAAGAACATATTGTCCCCCGTCTCGATGCCGCTGGCCTCGATGATCTGGTTGGCGGTGTAGCGGCTGTTGCCGGTGACGGTGATGGTATCCACCTTGAAGAACAGCGCCAGCGCCACGGCGATGGCGCCGCAGATGGCCACAAAGATCAATATCTTATACAGGAATGAAAACCGTCCCTGACGGCGTTTGCGGTGATAGCTGCGTCTTCTGGCCATAGTGTATCCTTTCTGTATCCGTTACACCTCCACGATGGCGTCCGCGCCCAGCGCCCGAAGGTCGCCAGCCATGTCCTGATAGCCCCGTTGGATGTGGTAAATTTCGTGTATCAATGTGGCGTCCGGCGTTTGCAGCGCCGCGATCGCCAGCGCCGCTCCACCCCGCAGATCGGTGCAGCGCACCGCCGCGCCGTGGAGCTCCCGCGTGCCGTAGACCACGGCCACCCGTCCCTCCAGACGGATATCCGCGCCCATCCGCACCAGCTCCGGCACGTGGCGGTAGCGGCTGTCGAACATGTTCTCCACGAACATGACCGCTCCCTCAGACCGCAGCAGCGCCGCCATCAGGGGCGCCTGGGCGTCGGTGGGAAAGCCGGGATAGGGTGAGGTGCGCACCGGCGGGATAGCCCGCAGACGGCCGTCGCTCTCCAGCGTGATGGAATCCTCCGTGCATTGCAGGCGGCAGCCCGCCTGCCCCAGCGCCGTAGTAACGGTGGCAAGATGGCGGTAGTCTACGCCTCGCAATGTCACCTGTCCGCCGGCAGCTGCCGCCGCGCACAGGTATGTAGCCGCCGCGATCCGGTCGCCGATGCATCGGTGAACGCAGCCGCGGCGCACGCCGCCGCCCCGCACCGTAATGGTGGAGGTGCCCGCCCCGTGTACATCGGCTCCCAGCTTTTGCAGGAAGTCCTGTAGATCCGCGATTTCCGGCTCACGGGCCGCGTTGGAAATGATGGTAGTGCCCTCCGCGCCGCAGGCCGCCAGAATGGCGTTCTCCGTAGCGCCCACGCTGGGCAGCGTCAGCAGAATGTCGTCGCCGCGCAGGCGCTCCGCCCGGCACAGCAGACTGCCGCCGATCTCGCTGATCTCCGCGCCCAGCGTCCGCAGGGCGGTAAGGTGCAGGTCGATGGGCCGGGGCCCCAGCTCGCAGCCGCCGGGATAGGATAGCTCCGCCCGGCCGCACCGTGTCAGGATCGCCCCCAGAAAGATCACCGAGGAACGCATTTTCCGCATCAGCCCCTCCGGGATATCCCAGCGGGTGACGCAGGCGGTGTCCACCAGCAGGTCGTTTCCGTCCCACTGTGCCTGACACCCCAGATGCCGCAGGATCTCCGCCGCCGTCTCCACGTCGCTGAGCCGGGGACAGTCCGCAATGCGGCATTCCCCGCCCGCCAGCAGCGTGGCGGCCAGAACGGGCAGGACGCTGTTTTTCGCCCGCTGCACCGTAAGATGGCCGCTGAGGGGGCGGCCTCCCTGAATCCTCAGATAAGACATATCGCTCCGCCTTTCCCAATGGTTTTACCCATCCTATGCAAGACGAAGCTTGCCCCGTTACAGCAGGGCCATCAAGGTGTTGTAGATCCGCTCCGTGGCATCGGGAATACCCAACTCCGCCATGGCCTTTGCCATGGACCGGCGCTTCTCCGGATTTTGCAGAATGTCCTTCGTGCTCTCGTACAGCGCTTCGCCGGTGGCCTGCTCCTCCGTCAGCATCACCGCGCCGCCGTGGGACTCCAGCAGCCGTGCGTTCTTCTCCTGGTGGTTGGCCACCACGTAGGGAGAGGGCACCAGTATGGTGGGCATGCCCAGCGCCGTCACCTCGCTGAGGGTGCTGGCTCCGGCGCGGCTGATGACCAGATCGGCGGCGGCCATCACCACCGCCATGTCATAGATGTACTGCCGCACATCCAGCAGCGGACTGCTGAGACCCAGCCTCTCCAGCTCGCCGGACACATGGGGCCAGTCGCTCTTTCCGGCGGCGTGGATGTGGTGGAAGGGAAAGCCGTCCGCCTGCTCCCGCCGGAAGAAGTCCAGCATCCGGGCGTTCATGGTGGACGCACCCAGACTGCCCCAGAAGGAGGCCACCAGCGGCTTATCGTCGGTATAGCCCAGCTTTTCACGGGCCTGCTGCTTCGTCAGAGCGAAGAAATCGCCCCGCACCGGCGTTCCCGTGACCACCACCTTTTCGGGGTGCTTATAGTGGCGGCGGCAGTCCTCGAACCCCACCATCACGCAGTTCACGCAGCCCTCCAGCAGCTTGGTGGTCAGGCCGGGGATCATGTTGGACTCGTGGACGGCGGTGGGAATATGCCGCCGGGCGGCGGCCTTGATGGCGGGATAGCTGGCGTAGCCGCCGGTGCCCACCACCAGATCCGGCTGGAAGGCGCGAATGATGGCGTCCGCCTCACGGCGGGAGGTCATCAGGGTCTTGGCGGTCTTGAAATTGTGGCGCAGCGCCTTGGGCGACAGGGAGCGGTGGAAGTTGCTGACCTCCACGGCGGCAAAGTCATAGCCCGCCTTTTCGATCAGGCCCCGCTCCATGCCGTTGGGGGTGCCCACGAACAGTACGCGGGCGGCGGGGTCTTTTTCCCGCAGATAGCCTGCCAGCGCCAGCGCCGGATTCACATGTCCGGCGGTGCCGCCGCAGGTAAAGATCACATTCATAGCAAACAGCTCCTTTGGGGAGGGATGGGCAATACGCGCTTTCGCTCCTTGGGTGTCATTGCGAGGGAGAGAGCCGCGCATCTATACTTGGCCCCCTTGTGTAAAGGGGTCTGTCAGCGAAGCTGACTGGGGGATTGTCTCCGTAATAGACAACCCCTCCGTCAACGCTTTGCGTTGACACCTCCCCTTACACAGGGGAGGCTTTGGAAGCGGGTTGCCACACCAATAACAGTCGCTACCCGTTTCGCGGGGCGGGTATCTGCCGGGAAACGCTGAGGACAATGCCCATTTCGCCCAGCTGCAAGGCCAATGCCGTGCCGCCGTAGCTGAAGAAGGGCAGCGAAATGCCGGTGGCCGGCACAAGGCCCGACACCACGGCGATATTCAGGAACACCTGCAAACCCAGCTGGGTCATGATGCCCACCACCAGCAGCGTGCCGAACCGGTCACGGGCGTGGAGAGCGATCCAGAAGCCCCGCACCAGCAGCATGGCGAAGATCAGCATGATGATGCAGGCGCCCACCAGCCCCAGCTCCTCACATACGATGGCGAAAATAAAGTCGTTGTGCTCCTCCGGCAGATACATGAACTTCTGCCGTCCCTTGCCGAAGCCGAGGCCCAGCAGACCGCCGGAGCCGATGGCGATCAGGCTCTGCACCATCTGATAGCCGTCCTTGCTGGTATCCAGCCACGGATCGTGCCACATAGCGATACGGCTGGCGCCGTAGGATATGACGCCCTTCTCCACCAGCTTGACGAACAGCACCGCCACGGCGGCCACGCCGCCGACGCCCGCGCCGATGAGCCACCGCTGCATGCCGCCCACCGCCATCATGATAGCGCCGGTGCCCACGATGAGGATCGTACCGGACAGGTGGGGCTCCAGCATCATCAGGATGGAAAAAACGCCAAGAATCACGGCATAGGGCACAATGCCCTCCCGCCATTGCAGCATTTTCTCCCGCTTTTTGGAGATGCTGTCGGCGAAGTAGACGATGACCGCCAGCTTGGCGATCTCCGAGGGCTGGAAGGTAAAGACACCGTCGATGCCCAGCCAGCGGCGGGCGTTGTTGTGTTTGATGCCGATACCGGGAATGATGACCAGCATCAGCAGAAAGAGCGAGAGGATCAGCAAGAGTCGGGACGCGCCGCGCCAGCGCTGATAGTTGAACCGGGCGGCAAGCGCCAGACCCGCCAGACCCACGGCGGCGTAAATGGCCTGCCGCTTGAAGTAGTAGGTGGGGGTTCCGGTTTCGTAGTAGGCGGAGGGAAAGCTGGCGGAAAACAGCATCACAAGGCCGATGATCGTCAGCAGCAGCACCAGCAGCAGGAAGGGAACGTCGATGCGTCCGCCCTTGGCGGCCTGCAAATGCTTCTGCTCGATGGACTTGCGGCGCATTTTCTCCGCATGCTTGACGGGAGGCTGCTGGTGACGTTGGGTCATGGGACGTTCCTCCTTTCTGTGTGGGGTGTTGGGGGTGGGATTCAAAGCCTCCCCTGTGTAAGGGGAGGTGGCGCGAAGCGCCGGAGGGGTTGTCAGGTAATCAACAATCCCCCAGTCACCTTCGGTGACAGCCCCCTTTACACAAGGGGGCCTTTTGGTGCGGTGCATTATCGTGCGGCGGGGTGAGGGCACCCCGCCCTACGAAGTTCTATCGGTGGCCGGTGCGTAGGGCGGCCTGCCCTCAGGCCGCCGCCGTCATACGGACGGGTACGTTGGTTGCTTCGTAGGGGGCGATGCCTACACCGCCCCGAAAGCCTCGCAGAGTTCGCGGCGTGGACGCCGCGAAACATTCAAATTATTTTTCCGGCGGCGTGTACGTCGGAAAAATTCTTCTCGGCCGCCAGTGTGTCCGAAGGACGTGCGCAGTCGGCCGCAATCCTTTTGGCAATGAAATCGTCAGATTTCATGCCAGCTTACATTGCCAAAAATCTTCCCTGCACCGCCACAACGGCCAGCAGGCAGAACAGCAGGCTCACCGTGGCGAACACCGCCACCACCTTTTTCTCGCTCCAGCCGCACATCTCGAAGTGATGGTGCAGCGGCGCCATCTTGAACACACGCTTGCCGTGTGTCAGCTTGAAGTAGCTCACCTGAATGATATCGGACAGCGTTTCGCAGATGTAGACGAAGCCCACCAAAATCAGCACCAGCGGCATGTCGTAGGCAAAAGCCAGCGCCGCCACCGCGCCGCCCAGAAACAGGGAGCCGGTGTCGCCCATGAACACCTTGGCGGGATAGTGGTTATACAGCAGAAAGCCCACCAGACCCCCGAACAGCGCCGCGCTGAACAGACTCAGCTGTCCGTAATACACCGGCAGCGCCGCCAGCACCAGATACTGGGGCATATAGCCGCAGCCCTCCCACGCGAAGAAGGCCGCCACCGGCAGCGTGACGCTGCTGGACAGGCCGTCGATCCCGTCGGTGATGTTGACGGCGTTGACGGTGCCCACGATGACGAAGGCGGCGAACACCAGATACACACCCCAGCTTAACACAACATACGTGTTGAAAAAGGGAATATACAGGTTGGGGCTCAGCATTCCCTCGTACCGCATCAGGCACAGGAACGCCACCGCCGCCGCCAGCTGTAAAATGAACTTCTGGGGCGCGGTCAGGCCGGTGTTCTGGTGATGCTTCACCTTCTGGTAGTCGTCGATATAGCCGATGCCGCCGAATACCAGCGCGAACAGGTACACATACAGGTGCTGGAAGCTGCCCTCCAGCATGCCCCGCCACCCGCAGATGACGATGGCCACGCCGATACCGATAATGAACATCAGTCCGCCCATGGTGGGAGTGCCCTGCTTGGACATGTGCCACTTGGGGCCGATCTCCTTGATGCTCTGGCCCGCCTTCAGACGGACGAGGGCGGGAATGAGAAACTTGCCCACCACGGCGGTGACAACGAAGCTGACGATGGCAGCCAGAATAATTTCCATGTGAACGACTCTCTTTCTTTTGCCCCGTAAAGGGGCGTTTTCTCTGGTTTACATTTCCTTCAGGTGCTGGGCCACGATCACCCGCTCATCCATGGGGAAGTGCTGGTGGTTGATCTCCTGATAGTCCTCGTGTCCCTTGCCCGCCAGCACGATCACGTCGCCCGGCTGGGCATGATCCATGGCGTAGTGGATGGCCTTCACCCGATCCGGCTCCACGGCGTAGGCGGTGCAGCCCTTCATCCCGGCCAGGATATCGTCGATGATGGCCATGGGCTCCTCGGTGCGGGGATTGTCGGAGGTGACGATGGTGAAATCCGCCAGCCGCGCCGCGATCTCGCCCATAACGGGACGCTTGGTGCGGTCGCGGTCGCCGCCGCAGCCGAACACCACCACGGTGCGGCCCTTGGCGAAGCCCCGCACGGAGGACAGCACATTCTCCAGCGCGTCAGGCTTGTGGGCATAGTCATTGAGAATGGTGAAGCTCTTGCCGGGGGTGGGGATGATCTCCATGCGGCCCTTGACGCCGTGGTTCTTCGCCAGCGCGTCGGCGCAGTCCTCGATGGACACGCCCAGATTCCAGCAGGCGGAGATGGCATCCAACGTATTATATACGGTAAAGATGGCGGGTATGCCCACGTGGACGTGGGCCCACTCGGTATCCGCCTGGGCGTCGTACTCCACGCTGCCGGCGTGGAGCCGGATGTTCTTGGCGGACAGGTCGGCGTCGCCCTTGGCGCTGTAGCTGAAGGTACGGCAGGGGCAGTGGGCCAGCATCCGCTCATGCCACGGGTCGTCGGCGTTGTAGATGGCCACGTCGCAGCGGTCAAAGAGGATGGCCTTGGCGTCGCAGTAGGCCTCCATGGTGTGGTGGAAGTCCAGATGATCCTGACTGAGATTGGTGAAGATGCCCACGGCGAAGCGGATGCCGTACACCCGATCCAGTGCCAGCGCGTGGGAGGACACCTCCATCACCACGTGGGTGCAGCCGGCGTCGGACATCTGGCGGAACAGGCGGTGCAGCTCGAAGGACTCCGGCGTGGTGCGCTCGGTATGCAGCACCTGATCGCCGATCATGTTCTGGATGGTGCCCACCAGACCCACCTTGGCCCCGGCCTTCTGCTCCAGAATGCTCTTGATGAGATAGGTGGAGGTGGTCTTGCCGCTGGTGCCGGTGACGCCGATCATGGTCATCTCTTTGGCGGGATGGTCGAACCAGTTGCCCGCCATCAGGGCCAGCGCCTTGCGGGAGCTTGCCACCTGCACGTAGGGGATATCCCCCTCCGGTACATGCTCGCACACCACGCAGGCCGCGCCCTTTTCCGCTGCCACGGGGATGAAGCGGTGGCCGTCCACCGCCTCGCCGCTGATGGCGACGAACACATCGCCGGGCGCGGTGGTGCGGGAATCGTAGCTGACGCCGGTGATCTCCTGCTCCCTATCGGCGGTGGCGGACAGGATCTCCAGTCCTTTTATCACATCTTTCAGTTTCATAGGATCGTCTCCTTTGCTCTCGTTTTGGGCGGTATGGCCCGCTTTTCAGTATAGCAGGCAGAAAACGCAAACAAAATGGGATTATATGCCCTGTTATATGGCAAAAGCTGCGGCAATCAGTCCCGCACGGTGGTATCGCCCAGCCGCACGGTGATGACCGTTCCGGCAGGCACCTCCGTACCGGCCTCCAGCTCCTGACTGAACACCAGCACCGTGTTGGACTCCGAGCTGGTGGTGCCGGTGAAGCGGATCAGCAGTCCGGCGTTGGTGGCGGCGGTGTTGGCCTCGGCGGCGGTGCGTCCCACCAGAGAGGGTACCGTACACATCTTATCCGGTTTCTCGGCTCCGGCATACAGCACCACCGTGGATTTGCCGGGAATGATGGCGCCGCCCACAGGGGTCTGGTCGGTGATGGTCTCGCCGTCGCCCTCCACCTTGCAGGCGAAGCCGCGCTCCTTCAGGCGATCCTTGGCCTCCTCCACCGACATGCCGATGACGTTGGGCACGGTGGTGTCCACGCCCATCAGCTCCTCGGCGCTGTAGCTGGGCTCGATGCCCAGATAGGGCAGGATCTCCGCCATGATGGCGCTGGAATAGGGTGCCACCATGTTGCCGCCGGACACGTAGGTGCCGGTGGAGCGGCTGGGGGTATCCATGGTGATGAGCATCATGATCTGGGGATCGTCCGCCGGGGCGAAGCACAGGAAGGACACCACCACGTCGCCGGACTGGCCCTTATCGGCCGTACCGGTCTTGCCGCCGATGCGGTAGCCCGCCACCTGACCGTTTTTGCCGGTGCCGCTGGCTACCACGTATTCCAGACATTCCCGCACGGTGGCGGAGGTCTCCTCGCTGATGACCTGCCGCACCGGGGTATCGTCATGCTGCCAGATCACGTTGCCGTCGCTGTCGGTGATCTGCTGGGCGAAATGGGGGGTATAGAGATATCCGCCGTTGACGCAGGCGGCCTGCGCCGCGATCAGTGCCAGCGGAGTGACGGTGAAGTTCTGACCGAAGGCGTAGCAGGCCAGATCCAGCTGGGTAAAGTTGGCGTCGGCGGCGAACACGCCGGTGGCCTCGCCGCCCAGATCCACGCCGGTGGCGGACATGATGCCGAAGGAGCGCATGTACTGATAGAACTTCTCCGTGCCCAGCTTCAGGCCGTAGGAGATAAAGGCGGGGTTGCAGGAGTTCCCCACGGTCTGCTCCAGATTCTGCAGGCCGTGGCCCGCCTTGTTGGAGCAGTGGATGGTGTGGCCGGAGATGTTCACCGAGCCGCTGCAATTGACGGAGGTGGTCTTGTCGATCAGGCCCTCCTCCAGCGCCGCCGACAGGGTGAGGATCTTGAAGGTGGAGCCGGGCTCATAGGTGTCGTTCAGCGCCTTGTTGCGCCATTGCTTCTGCTGAGCGCCCTCCTCGTCCAGCTCGCCCCGCTCCATCTGCTCCAGCAGCGTCTTGTCGGTGACGGTGGCGTAGTCGTTCAGGTCGTAGTTGGGGAAGGACGCCATGGCCAGAATACCGCCGTTGCGCACGTCCAGCACGATGCCGGTGGCGCCGTTGGCGGGCGAGTAGGCGTCGCACATGTCCTTCATGCCCTTTTCCAGATAGTACTGCACGGTAGCCTCCAGCGTCACCTGCAGCTCGTCGCCGTTCTCCGGGTCGAAGTACTGGGAGTACTCGTACAGCAGGTCGTTCTGCTGGTTGGCCTTGGCCGTCACCACAAGGCCGGACCGGCCCTGCAATTCCTTGTCATACTCCGCCTCAAGGCCGAACAGACCCGTGTAGTCCACGCCTACGAAGCCGATGACCTGGGCGGCCAGATCGCCGTAGGGGTAGTACCGCTTGGCGTCGGTGGTCAGGTACACGCCCTTGACCTTATTGTCGTTGATGTACTGCCGCACCTGATCGGCAATGTCCTCCTCCACGCGGAACTTCAGCACCTCGTACATGGAGTCGGTGCGGGCCATCTTTTTCAGGATGCCCTCCTCGCTGACATCCAGAATTTTCGCCAGCGCGGCGGCAAGGACTTCCTTCGTCCATGCCACGGGGTTCTCCTCGTCGTTCAGGGCGTCGTTAATCTCCTTGGGCGAGAGGAAAATGGTCTCCGCCGTGGAGGAGATGGCCAGAATATTGCCGGATGCGTCGTAGATGGCGCCGCGGCTGGCGGTGACCACGCTGCTGCGGGTCTGCTGGCTGACGGCCTTGGCCTGCAGCTCCTCGTGCCGGGTGATTTGCAGGTTATACAGCTTGAAAAACAGCAGGAAGAACATGCCGATTCCCATAATGAGCATCAGCACGAAGGTGCGGGTCTGGATGACCCGGTTGGCCCGGCGGATGGATTCGTCCTTCCGGTTGGGATTCTGGCGGTTGGTGGGGAAATTTTGCGGCATAGTAAGACTCCTTTATGGAAAGGCCAAAGCAAGGAGCAAGAAATCGGCTTCTTACTCCTTGCTGTTCGCGTCATTATACGGGGAACTCAGCTGAAATATTCCCACAGGGACAGCGCCCCCTCCTTCAGCGAGGAAGCGGCCTTCTCCACCACGCCCGGCTCGTCGCCGTACACCACGGCGGAGTCCGCGCCGCTCAGGTCGATGTACTGGATCTGTCCGGCAGAGGGCTTGGACATACCGGCCTCCTCGGCGGCGGCCTTGATGGTGGCCAGATCGAAGGTCTTTTCGTATTCCGTCAGCAGCGCCACGTGCTCGTCCTCCAGCGTAGCCAGCTCCTTCTTGATGGTGGACACGTTGTTGGACACGGCGGTCAGCTGCACATAGCCCAGCAGCAGCACCATCACCAGCGCGCACACTGCCGCGATGCCACCCACGGTCAGCGCGGAGGGACGGGCCTTGGCCTGTGCCTGCGGACGACGGCGGGTCTGGGGCTGGGGCTGGCGCTCCGGCTGTGCGGTGCGCTGGGGCATTTCGCCGGCTTCCTCCAGCTGCCGCTCCCGTGCCAGCGTGTCCAGATCATAGGCCAGCGAGCCATATACCATTTTGATATTGCGGCGGCGTTCGTCCGTCATGGGAATACTTCCTTTCTTTTGTAGCTTTCACGCGCAATGACAGTGACTGTCACAGCTTCTCCGCCACGCGCAGCTTGGCGCTGCGGGCACGGGGATTTTCCGTCAGCTCCGCTTCGCCCGGTACAATGGGCTTGCGGGAGATCAATTTCATTTTCGGCTTCTTCCCGCATACGCACACGGGGAAGTTGGGAGGACAGGTACAGCCGGTAGCCAGCTCCTGCATGGTTTTCTTGATGATGCGATCCTCCAGCGAGTGGAAGGAGATCACCGCCAGCCGTCCGCCCACGTTCAGGTGCTCGCACCCGGCGTTCAGCATGGGAGGCAGGGCGTCCAGCTCGCCGTTGACGGCGATGCGGATGGCCTGAAAGCTCCGCTTGGCGGGGTGCTGCTTCTCCCGCAGCGCCTGTGGCGGCATGGCGGACTTGATGACGTCCACCAGCTGAAGCGTCGTCTCGATGGGAGCGGTCTCTCTTGCCCGGCAGATGCCCTTTGCGATGGCGGGCGCGTAGCGCTCCTCGCCGAAGTCGTACAGGATGCGCCGCAGTTCCTCATAGGACCACTGGTTCACCACCTGACGGGCGTCCAGCGCCGCCGTGCGATCCATCCGCATGTCCAGCGGCGCGTCGTGCATATAGCTGAAGCCCCGCTGAGCGTCGTCCAACTGGGGGGAGGACACGCCCAGATCGAACAGCATGCCGTCCACGCCGGAGATGTTCAGCTCCTCCAATATCTCGCCGATACGGTCAAAGTTGCTGTGCACCAGCGTCACATGATCCAGATAATCACGCAGCCGCTCCTTGGCGGCGGTGATGGCCGTTTCGTCCCGGTCGATGCCGATGAGACGGCCGGTGGTCAGGCGGCGGGCGATCTCCAGCGAGTGGCCCGCCCGGCCCAGCGTACCGTCCACGTACACGCCGTCGGGCCGGATGCAGAGCGCGTCCAGACATTCCTCCAGCAGCACCGGGCGGTGTCCATAGGAGAGATCCTCCTGTACATTGTGGTGTAGTTCCATGGTCACAGCCCCATTCTCTGCATAGCCTTCTCCAGCGAACCGCTGCTGAGGGCTTCCTCTTCGATCTCCGTCCAGCGCTGGGCGTTCCAGATCTCCGCCCGGTCAAATACGCCGATGATGATAACTTCCTTTTCCAGCTGGGCATACTGCCGCAGCCGTTGGGGTAACAGGATACGACCCTGGGCGTCCGGCTCGCACCGGGTGGCCAGGGCACTCATGGTGCGCAGGGTCTTGGTCTCGGTGTAGGAGGTGTCCCGCAGCTTGTCCCGCAGTTCCTGCCAGCTCTGGTCGGAGTGGACAGACAGGCAGCCATCCTGCCCGACGGTCACGTAAAAGACATCGCCCAGCTCTTCCCGCAGCTTGGAGGGGATAAACAGACGGCCCTTGGCGTCAATGTTATGCGCATATTGGCCTGTCATGTTTTCACCACCCCATGGTCATTCTGTGGGCGAGTGTGGGATTTTGCACCACCTACGTGGATAATCTCACCACAATTCCCCACCGTGTTTTTCAGTATACCCAAAACGGCAGGGGATTGCAAGGAGAAATTTCCCTGGCGCGGCAAGGGTTCCACGGTGGTTTTTCCAGCATTTTCCTGAGAGCGGAGACAGAATAAAACGCACGTTTCACTTCTGAAACGTTGAAAAAATCCAAGACACAAGATATTGTGTCTTGGATTTTCGTTCCTACAAGATAAGCGCTTTTGTGCAAAACGCAGAAATTTCATGCGGAATTGTCGTTGTTTTTCACAATGGGGTACAGGGGCGGTTTCCTCCGCACGGCGGGGTGACCACATGCCGCCACCGTTTACGGACGGCTACGTTGGTTGATTGCGTAGGGGGCGATGCCCACATCGCCCCGCCCGGTGGACGGATGGGTTACGGAAAACGGTTGTAGGGGCGGACGACTCTGTCCGCCCCTGACGATGACCATACCATTTTCGACAGGGCCGACAGAGTCGTCCGCCCCTACGAATATGTTGCCATGCCCCGAAAAAAGCGCTGCCCGTCGGGCAGCGCTTGCGGCTTGGTTTACTTATTCTCAGCAGGCTTCTGGGGCGGGGTCTCCTGCTGCTTCAGGTGATCCTGGGCGGCCTGCATCTGCTCCTGCGAGGCGGAGCGGAACTGGGAACGGGAGGTCTGCACCTCGGACAAGGCGGCCTGAATGGCCTCCTCCGTGCGGCGCAGGGCATCCTCGGTATAGGTGTTGGCCACGCGGTACAGCTCGCGGCTGCGCTCCTCGGCCCGGTGGATGATATCGGCGCTCTTCTGGCGGGCCTGCTGAATGACCTCGCTCTCGGAAACGATGGTCTTGGCGTCCAGTTCCGCCTGACGCATCATCTTTTCCACTTCCTTCTTGGCGCCGGCCACATAGTCGTTGCGGGCGGCGATCAGCTCCTTGGCCTTTTTCAGCTCCAGCGGCAGCTTGGAGCGCATCTCGTCCAGAATATCCAGGGCTTCATCCCGGTTGATGGTGCATTTTTCGGCGCTGAAGGCGGCGCTTTTCGCCTCGTCGATCATGTTATACAGCATGTCGATCAATCGCTGTACGTCCTTTTCCTCCATGTCAGTGGTCACATCCTTTCATCAATTCCTCCGCCACCGGAGCGGGTACATATTTGGTAAGGGGCTGGCCGTAGCGGATCATCTCACGGGCCATGGTGGAGCTGAAATGCTCGAACTCCGCGCGGGCGGGCAGCAGCAGCGTCTCCAGCTCCGGCTCGATGCCCTGGTTGATCCGGGCCATCTGCATTTCGGAATCAAAATCCGTGATATTCCGCACGCCCTTGACGATGATGTGGGCGTTTTTCTGGCGGGCGTAATCCGCCAGCAGGCCGGAGAACAGCTCCGCCTCGGCATTGGGGATATGGGCGATGGAGCGGCGGATCAGCTCCAGCCGCTTCTCCTGAGAAAACATGGGCTGCTTCTTCTCGCAGTTGACCATGACGCACATGTAAACCTTGTCAAAGCACCGGGCGGCCCGGCTGAGAATGTCCAGATGACCCAGTGTGATGGGGTCAAAGCTGCCGGGATAGATGGCGATCTTCATAGGGTGTCCTCGTTTCCGCTGCGGTGATAGACGCTCAGCTTGATCTTGCCATACCGGTACTGACGATACAGCGAATAAGGGGGCGCAAGCGCCGGCAATTCCGTCTCCACGGCGCTTTCCGCCACAATTATACCATGTTCGCGGCAAATGTCAAATGCCGCAATATCCTCCAGCGCCTTGACCAGCAGGCCGGAGGCGTAGGGGGGATCGAGAAAGATCAGGTCGAACTTTTCGCCGCTTTTCAGATAGGCCATGGCGTCGCCGCTGCGGACAACGGCGCTGTCCGTCAGGCCGCAGACCTGTAAATTCTCCCGGATCAGCTTCACCGCGTCGTTGCGCTGGTCGATGAACACGCACTGCTTTGCGCCGCGGCTCAGGGCCTCGATGCCCAGCTGGCCGGTGCCGGCGAACAGGTCCAGCGCCCGCCGCCCCTCGATATCAAACTGGATGATGGAGAACAGGCTCTCCTTTACCTTGCCGGTGGTGGGACGGGTCTCCATGCCCTCCAGCTCCTTCAGCCGGCGGCCCCGTGCCGTTCCGGTGATGACTCTCATTTGTTGCCCTCCCTTGGGTCGAAGCGTTCAAAAATGGCCAGTGCGCCGGCTTCCTCGGCGGCGGCCATGTCCTCCCTGCTGCGGATGGTCCAGCTGAACTCCTGCGCGCCGTACAGGCTGCGGCACAGCTTCAGCGACAGGCTGTCCCGATCCTCGAACCGGTAGGCGATGAAGGCGGGCCGTGTGCGGCAGTTCAGCAGCAGATTGCTCAGCACCCAGCGCACCGCGCCGGGCAGGTCTTTCCCGTCGCCGTGGCGGGCAAAGTTCTCGCTGAGCTGTCCCCGCACCACGTTGGGCCGGTTCTGCCACAGCCACATGAGACACCGGGGGTCAAAGGACTCCACGCAGTAGTCCACCTTGTACTTGTCCAGCAGCTTGCAGGCAGCCGCCGCCAGTGCTTCGGCATTGCCCCGCTCCGCCTTCAGCTCCACGATCAGCGGCGCTTTTCCGGCGAAGATGGGCAGCACCTCCTCCAGCAGCGGGATGTGGTACTCGGTACCCTCCAGCGTGTACTGCCGCAGCTCCTCCGCCGTCAGATCCTCCACCAGCACATCCGCGCCTGCCGTGCGCTTCAGGGATGCGTCGTGGATCACCGCCAGATGGCCGTCCTTCATCAGATGCACGTCCAGCTCCGCGCCGAAGCCGCACTGCACCGCCCGCTTGAAGGCGGGGAGGGAGTTCTCCGGAATGCGGGGCTTGTCGTGGAAGCCCCGGTGGGCATAGCGCCAGCCCCGGAGCTTCTTCCAGTCCCGGCGGCGGTCACACCGCAGGCACAGAAGATACAGCAGAAAAATCAGGACAACAATGCCCAAAAGGATCCAAATCAGTGTCATATCAATCCATCTCCGAATCTTGTAATGCTTCCAGTCCCAGCTTCATCTGGGGCTTGCTGTCGCCGTGGTGCACCATCAGCATGGTGGCAAAGGCCAGCGCCACGAACACCGTGGCATAGGGGAACAGCACCCGCATACCCCACTTGTCCATCAAAAGGCCGGACAGCATAGGGGTGGCCACCTGCGCCGCCATGGAGGCGGTGTAGTAAAAGCCGGTGTACTTGCCCACGTTGCCGCCGCTGGACAGCTCCACCACCATGGGGAAGGAGTTCACGTTGATGGTGGCCCACGCGATGCCCGCCAGGGCGAACATGGCGTTCATCAGCAGCGTGGGGCTCTCCGCGTGGAGGAAGCCCGCCACGCCGAAGGCCACGGTCAGTAGGATAACGCCCGCCTGAATGGCCCGCTTGCGGCCCACCCTGCTGGAGATCACACCCACCGGCAGATAGGCCACGATGGCCGCCGCCTGAGCGATGATGAGGGTCAGGTTATAGTCTTTATGCAGGATGTTGCTGGCGTACACGGAGTACTTGCTGGTGACGGCATTATAGCCGAAGAACCACAGCACGATACTCAGCAGAATGAAAATCAGGGACTTCACCTCGCCGCGGGTCAGCTTCCGCTCCTCCTGCGGGGACGCGCCGTCCTCCGCCGTGTCCTCCACGCCGTATTCCACGCTGTCACGCTGCATCTGCTGGGCCCACTCCACCTCGCGCACGGTGAGAATGAAGATCACCAGCGCCGCCAGCATGATGGCGGCGATCACCGCGAAATAGGCGGTGTAGCTCATCAGGGCGTTGTGTACCGACGCGGTGGCGAACGCCATGCCCAGCGCCAGCACCAGAATACCGCCGGCGCTGCCCATCAGGTTGATGACGGCGTTGGCCTTGGAGCGCAGCGGCTTCATGGTCACGTCCGGCATCAGCGCCACCGCCGGAGAGCGGAAGGTGGCCATGGCCACCAAGATCACCAGCAGCACGGCGATGAAGAACCCCAGCGTGGCGGGATGCGCCGCCGTCACCTGCCATGCGTAGGCCTGACGGGCCGGGGTCACGTAGTTGGTATAGTCGGGATTGGTAACGGTCTTGCCGTCCTCGTCGGTGAGCTGGCTGCGGATGGCGGTGAATTCCTCCTCCGTGAACCGCTCCGACAGCACGAACTTCTCGCCGTGGGGCGTGATCAGCTGCTCGTCCGCCTGACTTTCATAGATGGCGGACAGGGCGGCGGGATCGTCGATCCGTGCGGCGTCGCCCAGATGCTTCAGCTGGGCATTGTCGATAAAGCTGAGACAGATCAGCGCCACGGCGGCGATCAGCGTACCCATCACGATAAAGGGCGTGCGCCGTCCCTTTTTGTGGCTGCACTTGTCGGAGATGGCGCCGAACAGCGGCAGCATAAACAGCGCCAGCACATTGTCCGCCGCCATGATGATGCCCGACCAGGTCTGGCTCATGCCGAATTTGTTGGTCAGGATCAGGGGGATGGTGTTGTCATAGGCCTGCCAGAAGGCGCAGATCAGGAAAAAGGCAAAGCCCACCAGAATGGTGCGTTTGTAGTTCAGCTTCATACGCGGTTCTCCTTCAGTTGTTGATATATCTGCGCGATATTGTCGTACACCCACGTGGGGTTAACGCGGTATTTCACAATGTCGCCCATGACACCCTCTCCGCTGAGAACGAAGATGCTGTCGATCCCGGCGTTGACGCCGCAGGCCACGTCGGTATAGAGCCGGTCGCCGATGATGACCGCCTGCCGGGGGTCAAAACCGGTGCGCCGCAGCGCCAGATGTACCATCTCCGGCTGGGGCTTGCCCAGAAAGCGGGGCTTCCGCCCCGTGGCCCGTGTCAGCATTTCGCACACGCTGCCGCAGTCCGGCACCGAGCCGTACCACGTGGGGCACACCCAATCCGGATTGGTGGCCAGCCATGGCACACCCCGGTTTAGGAGAATGCAGCTGTCCTCCAGCTTTTGAAAGGTCAGCTCCGTGTCAAACCCGCTGAGGAGCACCGCGATATCGTCGGACAGGGCGTCCGTGATGGGAACGCCAGCCCCGGCCAGCTGGGCCTTCAGCGATGCTGTGCCGGAGACGTAGCACCTCTGCCCCGGAAACTCCGTCAGCAGCGTGTGCTGGGCTGCGTCGGCGGAGGTAAGGTAGTCCTCCGGCGTGGTCTCGATGCCGAGACGGCGCATCTTGTCGATGTAGCCCTCCACGCCCCGGGAGGAGTTGTTGGTGAGAAACAGGTATCGCCCACCCTGTCGGCGGATGAGGGAGAGAAATTCCGGCACCTTGTCAAAAAGAAAGTCGTCCAGATAGAGGGTGCCGTCCATGTCCAGCAAAAAAAGCCGCTTTTCCGCCAGCGACACCATGGCGCTCCCCCCTTTCGATACCAATACAGTATACAGCATAGCACATACCGGCGGATATGGCAAGATTTTGTTGCAGAAGCGGTAAATTTATCATAAGTATAATTTATTTTAAATATATCAAATGGATGCTTTACTTATCAGTTCAATGTGGCTATAATAAGCCGTTGTTTATTTTGAGCACACATTATATAATAGGAGGCAGCGAACAATGGCGAATTGCGCGATCGTAGGCATCAACTGGGGCGACGAGGGTAAGGGCCGCATGGTGGACTACCTGACGGAGCAATATGACGTAGTGGTACGGTATCAGGGCGGCGGCAACGCGGGTCACACCGTCATCAACGACATGGGCAAATTTGCCCTGCACCTGCTGCCCTCCGGCATTTTCCGCGGCGGCGTGATGAACATTCTGGGCAACGGCGTGGCGCTGGACTGCGAAAATCTGGTGCAGGAGGTGGAGACGCTCCGCGCCGCCGGCGTCAGCATCTCTCCGGAGAATCTGATGGTCAGCCATCGGGCTTCCCTGCTGCTGCCGTGGCACCGGGAGCTGGACGCGCTGGAGGAGGCCCGCCTGAAGGACAAGATGTACGGCTCCACCAAGCAGGGCATCGCTCCGTTCTATTCCGACAAGTACCAGAAAAAGACCGTTCAGGCCGGTGAGCTGCTGTATCCCGACCACCTGAAGGCCCATTTGCAGGATCTGCTGGAGTGGAAGAACCTGATCCTCCAGAAGGTCTACGGCGCAAAGGGCTATACCATGGAGGAACTGACGGCGTGGCTGGACACCTACGCCGCGCAGGTGCGCCCCTATGTGGCCGACACCGGCCGCTATCTCCGCAAGGCCCAGGAGGAGGGCAAGTCCATCCTGTTCGAGGGGCAGCTGGGCGCGCTGCGTGATCTGGACTACGGCATCTATCCCTACACCACCTCCTCCAACACCATCGCTGCCTACGCCCCTGTAGGCGCGGGACTGCCCACGGCCAGGATCGACCAGGTGGTGGGCGTGGTGAAGGCCTATTCCTCCTGCGTGGGCGAAGGCCCCTTCACCTGCGAGTGGTTCGGCCCCGACGCGGAGAAGCTCCGCGAGGTGGGCGCCGAATACGGCGCCAAGACCGGCCGTGCCCGCCGGGTAGGCCCCATCGATCTGGTAGCCACCCGCTACGGCGTAGAGGTGCAGGGCGCGACGAATATCGCCCTGACCAAGCTGGATATCCTCAGCTATATGACCGAGATCCCCGTCTGCGCCGCCTATGAGATCGACGGCCAGATCACCCGCGAGTTCCCCTTCCCCGCCCTGCTGGAAAAGGCCAAGCCTGTGATGGAGTACCGTCCCGGCTGGCTGTGCGACATTTCCGGCGCACGGACGTGGGAGGAGCTGCCTCAGGCCGCCCGTGAGTACGTGGAGTACGTGGAGCAGGCCATCGGCTGCCACATCGGCTATGTGTCCGTGGGCGCCGAGCGGGAGAGCTTGATCGTTAGATAAAAATGTTTCGCGCTTTCGAGCGCGAGGTACTTTTGCCCGTGGCGGCAAAAGTACCCAAAAACGCCACTTAAACCTGCGGTTTAAGAATCCGCGCACGCTATGACTTTTGCCAATTATGATACCTTATACCACGTGTTCACAGGACACGGTGGTTATCGGTACGTATGACGAATCGTCTGTTCCTCTTGCGCCGCTGCCGCTCACGTTGTCAACGGTAGAACCAAAAGCGCTGTCCGGCGCAGGCATCAGCGGCAGCGGTGCAGAAGCAGAGACGATCCTTTTAATGAAACGAAACAGAAAATTTTATGTAAACGTGTGGCAGGCAATCACAAGTCTGTACGCATTGTAGCGCGCAGGAAGTCCAGAAACCTGGGTTTCTGGTTGTCCTTTTGGTCACTTTTGGGTCGGGGCGTTAAGAAAACATGCCGGTGTCGACACGTTAAGAAAATATGCCAGTGGCATATTTTTAGTGTCAATCTCAGCGGCTATGCCGCTGTAGCATCCTTCTTGGTTTGCACCGCATCATCTTTTAGTCCCGATCTCGGCGGCTATGCCGCCGCCGCATCCATCTTGGTTTGCACCGCACCATCTTGGGTCCCCTCTCAGTCACCTACGGTGACAGCTCTCCCCAGGGGAGAGCCAAGGGCGGCGCGATGTGGGCATCGCGCCCTACGAAATTACCCCAACACCTCTTTCGTTTCCCCATCCCCCCGCCTTCGGCGGCATACCTCAACTTTTCACTTTTATCGCGTCCCTCTCCTCTGCAAAAGAAAAAAGCCTACAACGCAGGCTTTTTTCTTTTGCTTCTTTATTTCTTGATCTCGTTGAACACTTCCGCCATGTCCATGTCATACATGTGCTTCAGCATACGGGTGACCATGTTGCTGTAGCCCCACTCGTTGTCGTACCAGGCGATCAGCTTCACGAAGTCCTGATCCAGCATGATACCGGCGGTCTCGTCGAATACGCAGGGGCAGGGATTGGCGATCATATCGGTGGACACCACCTGATCCCGGGTATAGCCGATGATGCCCTTCATGTACGTCTCGGAGGCGTGCAGGATCTCATAGCAGATATCGGCATAGGAGGCACTGGTGCTGAGGCGGGCGGTCAGATCCACCACGGACACGTCGGCAGTGGGAACGCGGAAAGCCATGCCGGTCATTTTGCCCTTCAGGGAGGGGATCACCCGACCCACGGCCTTGGCGGCGCCGGTGGAGGTGGGGATGATGTTGTTGAGGATGGAACGTCCGGTGCGCCAGTCGCTGCCGCCGCGGGAGTCGACAGCCTTCTGCTTGGCGGTGGAGGCGTGGATGGTGGACATGAGGGACTGCTCGATGCCGAAGGTCTTGTGAATCACGTAGGCCAGCGGGGCCAGGCAGTTGGTGGTGCAGCTGGCGTTGGAGATGACCTTCATGTCGGGGCGATACTCGTCGCTGTTGACGCCGTAGACAAAGGTGGGGGTGGCGTCGTCCTTGGCGGGCGCGGTGAGGATGACCTTCTTCGCGCCGCCCTTGAAGTGGCGGCTGGCCTTGTCGGTGGTGTTGTTGGCGCCGGTGGACTCGATGATGTACTCGGACTCGCTGTCGGCCCAGTTGATCATGGCGGCGTCAGACTCGCTGTACACCTTGATCTTATGGCCGTTCACGATCAGGTCGCCGCCTGCGTGCTCCACCATGCCGGGGAAGTTGCGGAATACCGAGTCGTATTTCAGCAGGTACACCATATAGTCGATGTCCGCTTTCCGCAGGTTGATGCCGCGGATGTCGAAGGTCTCCGGGTTTTCGCACATAATGCGCAGGACGATGCGTCCGATACGGCCGAAGCCGTTGATGCCGATCTTGATAGCCATGTTGTTTTCCTTTCCACGTTCGTTGTGCCGCCGTGCGGCCCCTTTTTTGTTCTATTGTACATTATAATACGGAACCGGTGGATTGTCTCCCTCTGAAACGAAGAATAAATGTAGAAAAAATGTTACCGTTTTTGTGCATTTTGGCGCATTTTCATAACTTTCGGCACGGTATAAGTGGAATGTTCCATACATTCTTGACTATCCCGGCGGCGTTGTCGGCCGTCCCCGGCCCCGATACTTCGACTTGCGAACTATTTTGCGGGAAACTTCGGGATTTTCCCACGGTTAGCATACGTTCCATTCATAATTGTAACAGAAACGTAAATTTTTCGCCCCAGTGATTGATTTGAAAATGAAGTGGTGGTAAACTAAAGTGTCAAAGACGCGGCATTTGCCGCTTTGGAGCTTTGTGGCGCGCCTTGCGGCGCAGTAGAGAGGAAGAAATTCGTGCCTGCCTTCAGTGTAAAAAAACCGTTGACCGTCTATGTGGTGACGCTGGCGATCCTGATTCTGGGCGTGGTGGCCTATCTGAAAATGACCCCCGACCTGATGCCCAACATGGACTATCCCTATGTCATCGTCGTCACCAGCGACCCCGGCGCAAGCCCGGAAAGCGTGGAGAAGAACATCACCAAGCCTCTGGAAAAAGCGCTGGCCACGCTGGATCAGCTGAAAGAGATCCAGTCCTCCAGCCAGAACAGCGTCTCCATGGTGGTGATGGAGTTCGAGGACGGCGCCGACATGAACGCGCTGGGCATTGATATCCAGCAGCAGGTGTCCACGGTGCAGGGTCAGTGGGACGATACCGTGTCCTCCCCCTATATCCTGAAGGTGAACCCCTCCATGATCCCCGTGATGGTGGCCGCCATCAGCAGCAGCGACATGGACGTGGGCCAGCTCAGCGACTTCGTGGACAGCGAGCTGACCGGCAAGCTGACGGGCATCACCGGCGTGGCCAGCGTGGAGATCATGGGCACCATGGATCGTGAGATGCACGTGGTGCTGGACGAGGAGAAGATGGCCGCCCTGACCGAGACCATCCGCGAAAAGGCGGGCAAGGAGTTGGACAAGGCCGCCGGCAAGCTGTACAGCGCCAAGAAGGAGGTCACCGACGCCCAGGAAGCGCTGGATAAGGGCATCGCCGAAGCTGCCGACGGCATCGGCGACGGCGTGACCGACGCGCTGAACAAGGCGGTGGACGCTCTGAAAGACGCCATGAACACCACTCCCGCCATGTCGGAGGAGGAGAAGGCGCTGCGCCAGAGCATCGCCGACGATCAGGCCGCCATGACCGCCAACAACGAGAAGATACAGGCCAATCTGGGCATCATCGCCGACCCCGACGCCACCGATGAGGACAAGGCCGCCGCTCAGGCGGAGAACGAAGCCCTGTCGGCGGAGAATCTGGCGCTGGCCCAGCGTGTGACGGAGAACACCCAGACCCTTACCGCGCTGGTGGCTCAGCGGACGAAGGATCAGCTGAAGCAGGGTGTGGACGAGATGGAAAAGACCATCAAGGATATCGAGGACTTCCTCAACGACCCCAAGCGGTTCGACTCGCTGGGCAGCCAGATCTCCGACGGCGTGGAGTCCGCGCTGGACGGCGTGCTGCTGATGACCGAGGGCAACGTCCAGCTGAAGCTGGCCCTCCAGCAGATCGAGCAGGGGGAGGAGCAGCTGGCCCAGACCCGCAAGCAGGTGCTGGAGCAGCTGGATCTGGACGGCATGCTGTCCGTCTCCATGGTGGAGCAGCTGCTGACGGCGCAGGATTTCTCCATGCCCGCCGGGTACATAGACGATAACGCCGGCGTCAGCTACATGGTGTCCGTGGGCAACGAGATCCGCACCAGCGGCGAGCTGGAGGATATGGTGCTGTTCGATCTGGGCATCGACGGCATGGAGCCCATCCGCCTCAGCGACGTGGCCACCGTGTTCTATACCGACAACTCCGATGAAATTTACGCCAAGCTCAACGGCGAAAACGGCATCATCGCTTCCTTCACCAAGCAGTCCAACTACGCCACGGCGGAGGTGTCCGACAACATCACCGCCCGTCTGGAGCAGCTGACGACCCAGTACCCCAACATCAGCTTCAAGCCCCTGATGGATCAGGGCGACTATATCCACCTGATCGTGGATACCATCGTCTCCTCCCTGCTGTGGGGCGCGCTGTTCTCCGTGGTGGTGCTGTTCCTGTTCCTGCGTGACTGGCGGCCCACCCTCATCACCCTGATCTCCATCCCCACCAGCGTGATCTTCGCGGTGGTGCTGATGTACTTCACCGGTGTTACCATCAATATGATCTCCCTCAGCGGCCTGCTGGTAGCGGTGGGCATGCTGGTGGATAACTCCGTGGTGGTCATTGAGAATATCTACCGGCTCCGCGCCAGGGGCGCCACGGTGGTGCAGGCCGCCGTGTCCGGCGCCCAGCAGGTGCTGGGCGCTATCGCCGCCAGTACCCTGACCACCGTGTGCGTGTTCGCCCCCATTGTGTTTGTGGAGGGCCTGACCCGCCAGATGTTCACCGATCTGGCCCTGACCATCACCTATTCCCTGCTGGCCAGCCTTCTGGTGGCGCTGACGCTGGTGCCTTCCATGGCCAGCGGCATGCTCCAGCGTCCGCTGGAGCAGAAGCCGGGCCTGCTGGATAAAATTTACCCCGCCTACAAAAAGGCCATCCTCTGGTCGCTGAACCACAAGGCGGCGGTGCTGGGCGGCGCGGTGGCGCTGCTGGTGCTGACCTGCGCGGTCACGCTGAGCCGTGGCTTCAGCTTCATGCCGGATATGGATATGAACAGCGTCAGCGTTACCGTTGCCATGCCGGAGGACTGCACCCGCGAGGACGCTGTGGCCTACACCGACGAGGTGGCCCGCCGCTGCATGACCATCGAGGGCGTGGACGCCGTGGGTGCCATGATCCAGGGCAACAGCGGCATGAGCCTGATGTCCTCCTCCGGCGGCGAGTATGACGCGGAGATCTACATCACCCTGCCGGACGACTACTCCGGCAACAGCGTGGGCAAGGAGATCGAGGCCCTGTGCGCCGACATGGACTGCACCGTCACAGCGGCCAACGTCATGTCCGGCATGATGAGCTACGTCACCGGCAGCGGCGTGTCCCTGACGGTGTACAGCGAGGATATGGAGACGCTGCAATCCACCGCCAAGGCCATCGCCGCCCGCATCGGGCAGGTGGAGGGCACCGCCGACGTGTCCGACGGTCTGGAGGACGCGGCGCAGGCGCTGCACGTGACGGTGGACCGCACCAAGGCCATGGAGCACGGCATGACCGTGGCCCAGATCTACATGCAGGTGGCCGCCGCCCTGAACACCAGCACCTCCGGCACGGAGATGGAGCTGGACGATTCCTCCATGCAGCTGATCATCCAGCAGGATGAAAGCAGCAATTACACCGTGGAGACGCTGCCGGAGCTGAAGATCGACCCCGACAGCACCATGTCCTCCGCCATGAGCGGCGGCAGCAGTTCTTCGTCCTCCTCCCTGTCGTCCCTGTCCGGCAGCGGCGACGAGGATACGGACAACAGCTTCCTGCTGAAGGATGTTGCCACGGTGGAAAAGACCGTCAGCCTGAACACCATCAACCGGGATCAGCAGCGCCGCTGCGTCACCGTCACCGCCGCCATCGCCGAGGGCAATAACGTCACCCTGGTGTCCGATCAGGTGACCAAGGCCGTGAACGCCATGGAGCTGCCGGAGGGCGCGTCCATCGAGTTCAACGGCGAGAATGAGCAGATCATGGACGCCATGGGTCAGGTGATGCTGATGCTGCTGCTGGGCATCGTGCTGGTGTACTTCGTCATGGTGGCCCAGTTCCAGTCCCTGCGTGAGCCCTTCATCGTCATGTTCACCATCCCGCTGGCCTTCACCGGCGGCTTCCTGGCCCTGCTGCTGACGGGCACGGAGATGAGCGTCATCGCTCTGATCGGCTTCGTCATGCTGGTGGGCATCATCGTCAACAACGGCATCGTGCTGGTGGACTACATCAACCAGCAGCGTCTGGCGGGCATGGAGCGCCGCGACGCCATCATCGACGCCGGCGTCACCCGCCTGCGGCCCATCCTCATGACCTCCCTGACCACCATTCTGGGTCTGATCGTCACGGCGCTGGCGAAAAACGCCGGTACGTCTCTCATCCAGCCGGTGGCGCTGGTGTGCATCGGCGGACTGCTGTACGCCACGCTGATGACGCTGTTCGTGGTGCCCTGCATGTACGAGCTGGTCAGCAAGAAGAAGCTGCGCAAGGTGGACGAGAGGGAACTGGAGATTCTGGAGGATTAAAACAGCCGGCAATGGAAGCCTGTCATTGCGAGCCAGTGCTCACACTGGCGTGGCAATCCGTTTCTTGACAGTGCGGGGGAAGCCAAGATGGATGCTACGGCGGCATAGCCGCCGCGATCGGCACTAAAAATATGCCACCGGCATATTTTCTTAGCGTGCCGACGCCGGAAAAATGATTTGAATGTTCGCGGCGTCCGCGCCGCGAACTCTGCGAGGCATTGCCGTCGTATTATGATGATTGCGTAGGGGAGGGGCTCTGCCCCTCCCTTCGTTTATCGCAAAAGCCTGTCATTGCGAGCCAGTGCTCACACTGGCGTGGCAATCCGTAACCAAAGCCTCCCCTGTGTAAAGGGGCCGAATTACGGATGCCCTGTTGCGGTGCCCAAAATTTCGCAGCGGCATTTAAGCCGCCGAAATTTTGACCGCTGCCACTCGCTCACCTCGCTGCATCTGCCACTGGCAGCGCTCGGTTCGCTCCCCCCGCCACCACGGTCGAAAAAAGGCGGGCGGGGGTTGACTTTACCCCCTCCGTGCCCTTATAATATACCATGTATCAGAATATACGGCCTGTTGATCCGGTGTAACCGCTGCCCCACGGCTCCCCTTCGGGGGCAGGCAGCGGTGAAAAAGAAATGGGGACAAACCCCGCGCGACCGGCACTGTGAGCGCAAGAAGGCGTCTGAAGCGGCGAAATTCGCCGCCGGGAGGAAACTCCGCCATTGCAGATATCCGTCTGTGAGAAGGTAAGGCGACAACGGGAAGCGGCAACGCTTCGCGGCGCGAGTCAGGAGAATTGCACCGTCCAGGGCCATATGCAGCGGGCGCACTCTCCGTATGCAATACGAGCAGACAGCACGCTGATTTTTCCAGATTTTGGTGGAAAGATCAGCTTTTTTCTGCGAAAAATGCGCCGGCATCTTGGGATGTTCGGCGTATTTTGCTGACAAAAACCGCTGGGAGAATTGAGGAAATATGAAAGAATTGCTTCAAAAATACAAAAAGGCGCTGCTGTCCGGCGCGGTGTGTCTGGTGCTGGCGCTGGCGCTGGCGGCAGGCAGCTGGGCAGCGCTGTCCGCGCCCCGTCAGCAGCCGGAGACGCCGCAGGCCAAGTCCTACCCCGGCCTGAACATCGACCAGATCGGCCTGCGGTACGACCAGCAGTCCCAGACTCAGGACAGCGCGGCAGGCGACGGCGACGGGGACGGTCAGGCCCAGCAGAAGGACACTCAGCAGGAGCCGGACACCCCGCCGGAGGAGGCTCCCCAGCCCGAGCAGATCCCCGTGGACGAGCCCGACCCCGGCCAGCAGCCGGAGGAAACGCCGGACGAAAAGCCCGGCGACAACGGCGACGGCCCCGTGGATCCCGAGCAGCCTGTGGACCCGGAGCAGCCCCAGGGACCCCAGATCGCCACCGACCTGCGCAACCGCACCATCGCGCAGGAGGAGCTGCAGAACGACCTGTTCTCCTTCAAGGCCATGGTGGTCAACGGCGACGATGACACCTATCTCCGTGTGCGGGTCAACGGCAAGTGGGTCACCGCCACCGGCGACGACTTCCTGACAAAATTGCAGCTGGGCCGCAACGATATCACGCTGCTGCTGAAGCGGGGCGGCGAGACCATCAGCCGTGTGGATTACGTCATCAACTACCGGGCCTCCATGGCCGACGAGGATGACCCCACCAAGGGCGAGAATCCCCCCACCATCCGTACCAACCTCAGCAGTGAGGTTATCGAAACCACCAATCGCAACCTGACCTTCACCGTCTGGGCCGAGGACTGGCAAGGCAACCCCCTGAACCAGAACCACGTGACCGTCACCATGGACGGCAAGGTGGTGAAGCAGAGCACCGGCTCCGGCGCGGGCGGTCTGGAATACGACCTGTTTCTGGATACCGGACTGGGCGGCGACGAGACGGAGCACGACGTGACCGTCGTGGCATGGGACGACAACGGCAACTCCACCTATCAGCACTATAAGATCATCTACAAGGTGCGTGACGAAGGCGAGAAGATCGGCACCGCCACGGTGCGGCTGGATCTCTCCGTGCTGGGTCTGGGCGTGGTGGACACGGTGATGGACTGCGACATTTTTCAGGATCAGCCCGCCTCCTACGTGATAAAGGCGGCGCTGGAATATCTGGGCTATCGGGTGTCCTTCAGCGGCACGCTGGATGAAGGCTTCTACCTGACGCGCATTTCCCGTGCCAGCGCCTTTGAAGGGGTGGCCATCCCGGAGGAGCTGCAGAAGCTGCTGGAGCTGGATCGCAAGACGATCAAGGTGCCAAAGCCCGACATCGCCAACGACAGTCTGGGCGAATTTGACTACACCACGGCCTCCGGCTGGATGTACAGCATCAACGGCTCCACCTATCCCGGCCGCGGCATGTCCGGATACTTCCTCAGTGACGGCGACGTGCTGACCTTGCGCTTTACGCTGGCCTATGGCAAGGATATCGGCGGCAGCACCGGCGGCGACACCGGCCCGCTGACCCGATACTGCGGCACGTGGATCGACGGCGTTTACACGCCCCGCCATACCTATCAGGACGGCAAGTGCAGCATCTGCGGCGCGGTGGACCCCAACCACACCCATCAGGAGACGGAGACGGTCACAAAGGCCGCCACCTGCACCGAGGCGGGCGAGAAGAGCTATACCTGCTCCGTCTGCGGCGAGACCCACACCGAGGTCATCCCCGCCACAGGCCACCACTATGAAAACGGCGTCTGCACCGGCTGCGGCCAGAGCGACCCGGCCATAAAGCCGGAGCCGACCCCTGACCCCGAGCCGGAGCCTGACCCGGAACCGGAACCCAACCCCGACCCGGAGCCGGAGCCCGGCGGAGAGGAGACACAGAATGAAAACAATGAAAATGCTGCGTAACCTGGCGGCGCTGGCCGCCGCGCTGCTGCTGGCGCTGACGCTGTGCGTCCCCGCCTTTGGCGAGACCCCCTCGTGGGGCGACTTAGCCATGGATGTCGCCGTCGCCCAGCGGGCGGAACGGGGCATAGCCGACAACCAACCCTTGCTGACGGAGGATGCCTTCCCCGCCGGAAGCTCTGTGTCCGACTGGACGGCCCTGGCCATGGCCCGCGCCGGTATCGCCGACGACTACGCCGGGTATCTGGCCCGGCTGCAGGCCTACGTGGAGCGGCAGTATGCGGAGAACGGCGGCCTTCACGCCGTGAAGGCCACGGAGTACCACCGCATCGCCCTGACTGCGGCAGCGCTGGGGGGCGACCCCGCAGCTTTCGGCGCCAAGCCCGACGGAACGGCCATCGATCTGGTGGCGGAGGGCACCTACAATTGGCAAGGCGAGGAGGACTTGGGCGGACAGGGCCTCAACGGCTGGATCTTCGCCCTACTGACCATGGACGCGGTAGGCGCGGAGGTGCCCGCCGACGCCCGGTACAGCCGTCAGGACATGCTCGACGCCATCGTCTCCGCCCAGCTGCCCGACGGCGGCTTCTCCCTTGGCGGCGGCGCCATGGATGTGGACATCACCGCCATGGCCTTGCAAGCGCTGGCTCCCTATCAGCAGCAGTACCCGGAGGTCATCGACGCGGCGCTGAATGCCCTGTCGGCGGCCCAGACGGTCACCGGCGGCTTTGAAAGCTGGGGCGCCCAGAGCAGCGAAAGCTGCGCACAGGTGATCCTGGCGCTGACGGCGCTGGACATCGACCCGGTAGAGGACGGGCGCTTTCAGAAGAACCAGCGCAACGTAGTGGTGGCGCTGATGGACTTCCGGCTTTCTGACGGCGGCTTCGCCCACGAGAAGGACGGCCCGCTGGACGCCATGGCCTGTGAACAGGCCATGCAGGCGCTGACCGCCATGGAGCTGCGGCAGCAGGGCGAGGGCCGGTTCTTCGACCTGACCGCCGCCCATCCCGTCCAGCTGGAAACGACCCCGGATACTGACACAGAGACCCCCGCTGAGAGCGGCGGCTCCTTCCCCGTTCTGCCTGTTGTATTGATCGTCATCGCCGTCGTTATTGCGATGGCGCTGGTACTGGTACTGAAAAAGAAAAGAGAGAACAACGTATGAATGACATTACGACCACCATCTTAAAATCCATCAACAGCGTCATCGCCGGTAAGGAAGCGGTGGTGGAAAAGGTGCTGATGGCGATTTTATCCGGCGGCCATGTGCTGCTGGAGGACGTGCCCGGCGTGGGCAAGACCACCCTGGCCATCAGCTTTGCCCGGACGCTGGGACTGGATACCCGCCGCGTGCAGTTCACGTCGGACACCATGCCCTCGGACATTCTGGGCTTTTCCGTCTATAACCGGGACACCGGCAATTTCGACTATAAGCCCGGCGCGGTGATGACCAATCTGCTGCTGGCCGACGAGATCAACCGCACCTCCAGCAAGACCCAGTCGGCGCTGCTGGAGGCCATGGAGGAGTACCACGTCACCGTGGATGGCCAGACCTACCCCCTGCCGGAGCCCTTTGTGGTGCTGGCGACGCAAAACCCGGTGGGCTCCGCCGGTACGCAGCTGCTGCCCGCCGCCCAGCTGGATCGCTTTCTCATCCGCACCTCCATGGGCTATCCCGACGCCAAGAGCCAGATCGACATTCTGAAGGAGCGCCACCACGAGAACCCGCTGGACAAGCTGACGGCGGCGGTGAGCCGTGAGCAGCTGCTCTCCCTGATGAACGACGCCCGTCAGGTGCATATCGCCGATCCCGTGTACGCCTACGTGGTGGATCTGGTGACGGCCACCCGTGAAAATGAGTTTATCGAGCTGGGCGTCAGCCCCCGCGGCGCGCTGGCGTTGTGCCGGATGGCGAAATCCTGCGCCTTTGTCCGTGGCCGGGACTACGTGATCCCGGAGGATGTGGCGGCGGTATTCGACGATGTGTGCTGCCACCGTCTGGTGCTCAGCGCCAAGGCCCGTCTGCACCGGCTGTCCGCCGCCGACGTGACGGCGGAGATCGTGAAAACCGTGAAAATGCCCCAGGTGCAGGAGAAGTGACCATGACGGCTTTGCTTGTGTGGCTGGCGTGTCTGGCCTGTGCCGCGCTGTGGTACGTGCTGACCGGGGCCGCCGCGGCATTGGCCGTGGGTGCGGCGCTGGTGGTGATCGCCCTGTGCGGTATCGTGCTGGCGCTGCTGGCCCGCCGCCGCGTCACCGTGACGCTGGACGCGCCGCAAACCGGCGTGGCCCATCACGCCTGTCCCCTGACGGTGCAGGTGGAGAACGCTTCGGCGCTGCCGCTGCCCTGTGTCCGGGTGTGGCTGCGGACGGAAAATCTGCTGACCGGACAGGCCGCCACGGCGGCGCTGGCCCTGTCCGCCCCGCCAAAGCGCAGCGGCGAGAGCGCCGTCACGCTGGACGATCCCCTGTGCGGCGTGTACCGCCTCAGCGTGGAAAAAACCCGCGTCTGCGACCTGCTGGGTCTGGTTGGCTTCTCCGCTCCCCCGGCGGAGCGCCGGGAGTTCCCGGTGGAGCCGGATCTGATGGAGCTGCGGCTGAACCTGCCCCTGCGCACCGGTGTCAGCGACGACAGCGACAGCTATTCCCAGGAGCGCCCCGGCTATGACTTTGCCGATACCTTCCAGCTGCGGGACTATGTCCCCGGCGACAGCGCCAAGCAGATCCACTGGAAGCTCAGCAGCAAGCTGGATCGGCTGGTAGTCCGCGACCCCGGCCTGCCGCTGGAGCGCAGTGTTCTGCTGCTGTGGGAGCGCCGCGCCGAAAGCGAAGCGCCCCAACAGGCCAGCGCCATGGCGGAAATGGTGATCTCGCTGGCCCGTGAGCTGCTGCGGCAGGGCGTCCGGTGCTGCGTGGCGTGGAACGACGCCGCCGGACAGGACTGTGCCCTGTATGAGCTGGAGGACGAAAGCGCCCTGTACGATATGCTGCCCAAGCTGCTGAGCGCACCGGCGTCCCCCACGCTGGAGAGCGTGGCGGAGCTGTATCTCCGCCAGTATGGCCGGGCCAATGGCAAGACGGTGTTCGTCTCTGCCGGAGGGTATCCCGCGCTGGAGCGTGTCTGCGACCCGGCGGAGCTGGTGGGGCTGTTCTGCGCAGCGGAGCTGCCGCAGGATTTCCCCGGCCGGGGCTATTGCTTCTCCCCCGACGCGGAAGCGGCTTTGTACGAGATCGATTTGTATTAAACGGAAGCAAAACCAAAAGCCTCCCCTGTGTAAGGGGAGGCGGCAACGCGAAGCGTTGACGGAGGGGTTGTCTATTATCGTTTTATCCCCTCCGTCGGCTTTGCCGACAGCTCCCCTTGCAACAAGGGGAGCCTTGGAAATGCGTGTTATATACCCATTACCAATAGAATCCCACTTATCAAGAGGTACTCCCTTTGAAAAACGAAACCACCCCCGCCCTGCGCCTGACGCCGGTTCGGGAGACAACTGCATCTGTGCCGCTGGCCGTGGCGGAGCGGAGTCTCGCGGCGCTGCCGGTCTACGGCGGTCTGCTGGGCACGCTGTGCGCCCTTTTCGGCTGGAGCGCCCTGTGGCCCACCATGGCGGCAGGCGCGGCGGCGCTGGCATTGGCCGTATGGTGCGCCATGAGCCGTGGCTGGCGGCAGTGGCTTCCTGCGCTGCTGGCGCTGGCTGCCGCCGCGTGGTGCCTGCTGCTTCCCCAGGCGCGGGACAGCGCCGCAGGCCTTTTCAACGGCGTGCTGGCCTATGTCCAGTCACTGACGGGCCGCATCCATCTGCCGCTGGCCTGCGGGGAGACTGCGGCCCTGTGGGCGGCGCTCCCCGCCTGTATCGTGCTGGGTGCGCTGCTGGGCAGTCTGGCGGTGTACGCGCCTGCGGTCAACATCGTACTGGCGGCGGCAGGCGTGGCGCTGGCCGCTGTCAGCGGCAGCGCCGACGGCGCGTGGTGGCTGGCGCTGCTGTGTCTGGGCGCGGCGCTGCTGTGTCTGGGCAGCCGGAGAAGCTGCCGCCGCTCCCCCGCCGTGTCCTTGTGGACGGCGGCGCTGGCGGTGCTGCTGGCGGCGCTGACCGTGGGCGTCACGGTCATCACGGGGCTGGGCGCGTCGTGGAATACGGCGTCCGCCGACGAGACTGTCCGCAAGGCGGTTCACGCCCTGCGCTATGAAAACGAAGCTCAGGCCATGCCGGAGGGCGATTTCTCCGCCGGTGTGGATTTTTCCGATACCCCCATGCTGGAGGTGACCCTGTCCCGGCCGGAGTCCCTGTATCTGCGGGGCTTCATCGGCCAGCGCTATACCCGCGACGGATGGATGGCGCTGGACGCGGGGGAGCTGTCCCACCAGGCCAACGACGTATATTGGCTGCAAAGCGCCGATTTCTTCTCCCAGACCCAGCTGAGCCAGCTGGCGGCGCTGCTGAAGCTGGACACGCCGCAGATTGACGTGCAGCTCGACGTCTCCGGTGCGTGCCGCCGCTTCGCTCTGCTGCCCTACGAGCTGTCGGACAGCGGCGTGTGCGACCCCTATCAGCTGCGGGACACCCTGCCGGAAGGGGGAAGGCGCTATGCCTACACCACCTCCGGTAACCTGACCGCCCGGGCCTATGAGCTGCTGGACGTGCTGAGCCAGCATCTGGAGGATCTCCAATTGAAGAACTATCTGGCACAGGAGACCGTCTATCGCCAGCTGGTCTATGACAACTACCTGACCATTCCGGAGGACACCCAAAAAACGCTGACGGGTTTTCTGGGCAAAGCGCCCGCCTCCATTACCTCCTACGAGGCCAAGAGCCGCATCCGCTCCTGTCTCGCGGAAATGGTGGAGTATGACGAGTCCCCCGTTGCGCTGCCGGAGGACGCCGACCCCGTCAGCAGCTTCCTGCAGGAGACCGGCCGGGGCAGCGCCGTGCAGTACGCCACGACGGCGGTGATGATGCTGCGGTACTACGGCATCCCCGCCCGGTACGTGGAGGGCTATCTCGTCACGCCTGACATGGTGTCCGGCAAGACCGGCGAGACTACCCTGACCCTGACCGCCGACGACGCCCACGCCTGGGCGGAGTACTACGAGGACGGCGTGGGCTGGATCCCCTTTGAAACGGCCACCCCCTACCTGAACGTGATGGCGGAGTCCGACTGGCGCTGGTTCCAGCCGGATAACGACGCCGACCTGACCGGCGCCCAGGCGCAGGACGGCGGCGGAAATCAGAACAGTACGGTGCGCCACAGCACCGTGGAAATACCCGATCAGACCGCCGATCAGCCTCAGGTCATCACCATCTGGAAGGAGCTTTCCTCCACCCTCCGCAGCAGCCTGTCCCGGCTGCATGTGGGCCGGTGGCTGCTGCTCCTGCTGGCGCTGGCGCTGCTGGCGGCCATCCTGTTTGTGGTGCTGCGCCGCCACCGGACGTGCAAACGCCGCGCCGCCGCCTTTGACGGCGCTGACCGCGCCGCCGCCACCGCGGCCCTGTTCGCCTACGCCATGGAGCTGATGTGGCACGGCGGCCTGCCCCGTGAAAACGGCTCGCTGCTTCAGCAGGACAAGGCCGTGTCGGACTGGGCGGGAAAGCCGGTGGACTTCCCGGCGCTGGTCTGGCTGAATGCCGAGGCCCGCTACAGCCCCCACCCCATCACCGAGACCCAGCGCAGCCAGATGCGGTACTTTGCCGACGACACGCTGCGGTGCTTCCGCCGGAAGCTGAAGCCCTGGCAGAAGCTGTATCAGAAATGGATCCTATGCATGTATTAAGGAGGAAGAGCGGAGTGAAAAAACGGATCGTATCGCTTTTCATGGCGCTGGTCATGACCCTGAGCCTGCTGCCCACCACCGCGTGGGCCGTCCAGCCGTCCCCGGCGATCACAGAGCAGACCCTGACGGAACAGACGGCGGAGGAGCCGTCCGCCGCGGAGGAAACCACCCCGGCGGAAGTCCAGCCTGCGGCGGAGAGTGCCGATACGGAGCTGACGGACGCTAACAGCTTCCTGCTGTTTGCCGCCACCAATGTGGAGGTGCTCATCGCGCCGGAGCGCGTACCCTACCAGCCGGATCAGACGGTGCGCGAGGCGCTGTTGGCGCTGCAGAACCGTGAGGAAACGCCCCACACCTTCGACGGGCTGGAAACGGTCAACGGCTTCGTCACCGCCATCGACGGCGTGTCGGCCAACTATTCCCGCAGCGACGACAAGGGCAGCTTTGATCTGGAGCAGCGCGCCGACAGCGTGGGCGCGTTCCTGTTCCTGACCGCCTATGACACGCTGAACGAGGAGACCGCCTCGGCGCTGTGCGCGCTGGGCCGCGCCATGCTGGCGTGGCAGGAGGCGGAAAAGCCCCAGATGCAGAAGTTCGCCCGGCAGGAGTATGACGCCGCCGCCAAGGCGCTGACGGTGAAAAAGACCGCCGACGAGCTGACGGCGCTGTCCACGGCGCTGACGGAGCGGATGGAGGCCTATACGCAGTACGAAAACGCGGAGACCAAGCCGCTGAACGTGCGGTTTCTGGGTCTTACCGGCCAGCTGCTGACGGACTACACCTTCACGGCGGCGGATCCCTACGGCAACGAAAAGACCTTTACCAACGAACACCCCGCGCTGGCGGCGGGCAGCTATACCTTCACCCTGACCTCCGGCCTGAACGGCGCGTCCGGTGTCATGACGGTGGCGGAGGACGGCAGCGTGACCGTGGCGGACGAGACGCTGACGACCCTGCGCGTTCCTCAGGGCGTGGCGTGGATGGCTCAGCCGGTGCTGCGGTCGGTCAACGGCGGCGACGCGGCGGAAAACCGCTACCCCATGGAGCAGAACGGAACGGTGGCGCTGGTGCCCGACACAGTGGGCCCCACCGGCGGGCTGTACCTGTACGGTGTGCCCGGCGCTGATCTGGAGAGCAAGACCTACCAGTGGAACGGCAGCAAGGTTACCCTCTGCGCCATGTATACCGACGTCAACGGCAAGAAGGTCGACAAGAGCCGCAGCTGGGAATCCACCCATCAGGCGCTGGCGGACGTGCTGACCGCCGGTACACAGGGCAGCGCCCTGCGTCTGGAGGCCCGCGCCGATATGGACGGCTATACCATGTATCAGGCATGGGAGCTGACGCTGGAGCGCACCCCTACCCTCTACGGTCTCAGCGTGATGGCGGGCGGCGTTGACCAGAAGCTGGACTTCTCCGGCACCACCACGGAATACGCCTGCGTGGTCACCACGGAATCGGTGGTGCTGCGGCCTGCCCGGAACAGCAGCTATACCGTTACGGTGAACGGCGGTCAGCTTGACGGGGACGGCACGTATACCCTTCCGCTGGCGGAAGACAGCGACACCACAGCCACCATCGCCGTCACCATGCCGGAGAGCGGACGAACCACCACCTATACCCTCACCGTCACCAGAAAGGCCGCCGTCCCCCTGACGGTAAAGAACGATGATGATGTGACGGTGCGCATCTTCAACGCCGCCGGTGCGGAGATCGGCGTGGACGCCGACGGCACCTATCCCCTGACCCCCGGCGACAGCAGCTATACCTACATCGCCACAAAGAACGAGTACTACCACGCCAAGGGCATTTTCGCCGCTCCCAAGGAGGGCGACACGTCCCTGACCATCACGGCTGTCACGCCGGAGACGGACGACTACCTGATCAGCCTGAAGCTGGCGGCCAGCGCCGTCGGCACCTCCAGCGTGTATCTGCCCGCGGAACAGTTCCGTGCCGGCACCCACGTCTATGCTTCGCAGATGGACGACCGGAACAACAGCGTATACGTCTGGGCTGTCGCCGTTCAGGACAAGGGCTGCAAGATCCGCGTGCCGCGTACCGATGGCAAGGATACGAACGTGCCCAGCGGGATAACCTCCGGCACATTCGCGTCCAGTCTGGCAAAGACGGGGCCGGAAGCCTTCCGCTTCACCCTCCTCGTCTCCCGGGAGGACAGCGAGAAGAAGGTCACCTTTGAGCAGGACTATCTGGTGGATTTCGCCAGAGTGCTGACACTGGCGGACATGTCGCTGTCGGTGGACGGCATGGAGACGGCGTACTATCCGGTGATCAAGGGCGAGGTCGCCGACTACGACGGCTTCTACTGGAAGCAGTATGACTATCAGGCCACCGTCCTCGGCTCCGCCCAGGAGGCGGTGCTGACGGTGACACCCTTCGTCACGGGCTACAGTGTGCAGGTAAACGGCGGCCAGATCTACGCGCCGAAGGTGGATCCGGAGACCGGGGAAACGGCGGAGACCGTTACCGTCACCCTGCCGCTGGACGAGACGAAAAAGCAGGAGACCTTTACCCTGACCGCCTGCACCGCGGAGGGGCATCAGGCCCGCGCCTATACCCTGACGCTGAAAAAGGGCGCGCCTATTGACACCACCGTCACTATTCAGGATAAGGACACCAAACAAACCATTGACGGCGCGCTGGCCGCCGTGTACGAAATGCGCAGCGGTTCCCGCGTCTGGCCCAATGACGACGGCACGTTCTCGCTGGTGGAGGGCCTGACCTACACCTGCGTGGCCACCTGCTCCGGCTATGTGGGCGACACGCAGGAGATCGCCGCCGGCAAGGCGGAGGAGATCGTCATTTCGCTGGCCGCGGCTCCCGTCTCCAGCCACGGCGCAGGCGTCACCTCCAGCTGGCCCTCCTTCCGGGGCAATGACAACGCCAACGGCGTGGTGAACGCCAAGACCCCCACCTCCAGCGATACCGCCGTGCTCAGCTGGGCCAATAAGCTGGGCGACGGCTACAGCACCTCCGCGCTGGGCTGCCCCATTCTTATCGAGGAGGGCGGCGTGGAGTTCCTGATCGTCTACAGCGGCAGGACGTTGTACAAGGTGGAATCCGTCACCGGTACGGTGGTGGCCACCGGCGCCATGTGCGATACCTCCAGCTTCGCCATCACCTCCGCCACCTACGGCCCCGACTGCGGCATGCTGTTCGTGGCCCTCAGCAGCGGCACGGTGCAGGCCTTTGACGCCGCCACGCTGGAGTCCCTGTGGATCTATCAGGACATGCTGGGCGGCCAGCCCAACTGTCCCCTGACCTACCATGACGGCTATGTGTATACCGGCTTCTGGAATCAGGAGCAGGAGAACGCCAATTTCGTCTGCCTGTCCGCCACCGACGAGGATCCCACCAGCGGCAGCGAGAAAAAGCTGGCCCGCTGGACGTATACCCGTCTGGGCGGCTTCTACTGGGCGGGCGCGTATGTCTGCGATGACTACCTTCTGGTAGGCGCTGACGACGGCGAGGATCAGTATTTCAGCTCCACCGGCGCGCTGCTGTGCCTTGACCCCTCCACCGGTGAGGAGCTGGATCGCTGGGACGGCCTGCGGGGCGACGTGCGCAGCTCCATCGCCAGAGACGGGGACGGACGCTTCTACTTCACCTCCAAGGGCGGGTATCTCTACTCCGCCGCCGTGACGCAGACGGCGGACGGCTGGAAGATCACGGATACGCGCTTCTGCGCCCTCAGCAACGGCAGCGGCGACCCGAGTACACCGGCCATGAGCACCTGCACGCCGGTACTGTATCACGGCCGGGCCTACATTGGCGTGTCCGGTACGTCTCAGTTCGGCGCGTATACCGGCCACAACATCACCGTGGTGGATCTGGATTCCATGAGTGTGCTCTACAGCGTGCCCACCAAGGGCTATCCCCAGACCTCCGGATTGCTGACCACCGCCTATGAATACCCCAGCGTCTACTTCTTCGATAACTTCACCCCCGGCACATTGCGGCTGTTGGAGGATACGGGAACGGCTCCCGGCAAAACCACCACCGAGACCTATCAGGAGGGCGGCAGCACCCGCACGGTGGAAACGGCCTACGCCCTGTTCACCCCCGCCAACGATCAGGCGCAGTACGCCATCTGCTCTCCCATTGCCGACAGCAAGGGCACGGTGTTCTTCAAGAACGACTCCGCCTATCTGATGGCGCTGACCAGCACCGTCGATAAGGTGGAGGTGACGAAGCTGCCGGATAAAATGAGCTACAACGAGGGCGAGGCCTTCGACCCCGCCGGCATGGAGCTGACCGTCTATTACACCAACGGCGAGAGCCGCGTTCTGCCGGTCAGCCGCACCATCAACGGCGTCAAGGTGGAATATTTCACCTACAGCGATACCCTCACCGCAGCGGACGACGGCTACTTTGAGCTGACCTACGTGCCCGTCATGTACCAGAGCGGCGCGGACGGCGAGCCTGTGATTCGGGCGGCCAAGACCGACATTCCCATCTCCGTCACCGGCAAGACCTATGACCGGGGCGATATCAACGGCGACGGCGCGGTGGATGTGTACGACCTGCAATACCTGTATGAGTACTGCTGCGACAACAGCACCATCACCGACAGGGCCACCCTCGCCCGGCTGGACGTCAACGGCGACGGCCTGACGAACATCTCGGACGTGGCGGCGCTGTACGATTTTCTGACGCAGGGCAGCTGGCCGGAGAGCGATACCTCCGCAGCCGTCCCTCAGACGATGGCTGCCAGCGGCGGCGGAACGGCCAGACTGCTGGGCAGCGCGTCCAGCGCCGGAGCCGTTGACCGTACCGCCCTGAAGGGCGTGACCGCCTCTCTGTCCTCCGCCCCGGCCAGAGCCGCCGTGAAGGGCGATATCAACGGCGACGGCGCGGTGGACGTGTACGACCTGCAATACCTGTATGAGTACTGCTGCGATAAGAACACCATCACCGACCCCGCCACCCTCGCCCGGCTGGACGTCAACGGCGACGGCAAGCAGGATATCGCGGACGCAGCGGCGCTGTACGGTTATCTGACCGAGGGTGAGTGGTCCGTTCCCCGCCACGCCATCACCGTAAAAAGCACCGCGCCCGAAACGGCGCAGGTGGAGCAGGGCGGGATGTATACCCTGTACATGAGCGATGTGTTCGACACCTGCCCGGACAGCGTTACCTACACGCTGTCCGGCGAGGGACTGAGCGAGCACACCAAGCTGGCCGCGGACGATAAGGGCGATTACCTGTCCTTCACCAACAGCAAGACAGGCGACTATCTTCTGACCATCACCGCCGTGTGCGGCGCCGACAGCGCGGTGCAGGCAGTCTATCACCTGACGGTTACCGTTACAAAGAGCGCCGCCGGAGACCCCGGCCAGTACGACTATGACGAGGAGAATGCCGACAGCGTGACCGTCTACGTCACCGTTTCCAACGACGGTGTGCCCATCAGGGGCGTCGACGGCACCCCCATGGCCCACCTGCAGGTGGAGGTGCCCTACTTCGATCTGGAGAGTCAGGGGCTTGCGGAGTTCTACCGTTACCACACCGAAAACGGCCAAGGCGGCGGCAGCTATATCGACAATGTGGTGGTGGAGCGGCCTACCGTTCTGCACCTGTATCTGTATCTGCTGGGCGTGTACTGCAAGGGCTATACCCCGGAGGAAGTAACCTCCGGCACGAAAAAGGTGGTCGACGGCCAGAACGACAGATACCGAGAGGTATATGACATTCTGGGAAAGCAGACGGCCAGCTGGCCCGGCCCGGCGCTGACCATCAGCGGCTCCGCCACCAGCATGTACATGCCGAACTTCTGGGGCCACGATGAAAACCTCATGTACTACCGCAACCACGTATATCCCCTGATGGGGCCAGGTTGGGGCGCCACGGCGGACTACATTCTGCTGAGCAACGGCGATACCATTGACGTGGCACTGTTCAGCGACTGGAACTTCTGGAGCGACGGCGGCGCGTTCACCTGCTTTGACAAGGACGAATACACCGTCAAGGCCGGAGAAACGCTGACCTTCAACACCCGGAAGTACGAAACCAAATCCGTGGCCGACGGCGGCAGCGAGAGCTTCCAGTCTATCGCGGGCATGACGGTCTACCTCTACGACGATCAATGGACGCAGCTGACGGAGATCCCGGCAGACGAGAGCGGCGATGCTTTCCAGTACGTCGTCAACGAGAAACCTGGTACCTACTACCTGCTGGCTGTCGATCCCAAGGCGGGCAGCGACGCCGCCCGCCTCGCACCGGCCACCGCTCGCCTCCGCGTGAGCTGACAGCCATCCAAAACTGCATACCGGACGGCCCGCCCGGCGCACTGCGCCGGAGGCGGAATGGGGTGCAAATCCCCGCGAACAGGTCACTGTGAAGCCCAATTTGGGATCAGTCAGATACGCCCAGGGCCGTCCGGAAAAGCTCCTGCCTGCACCGGGACGCTGTCAAGTCGGCGATGACGATTTCGGCGGGAGCTTTCCTCGGAGTGCTTTCTGCCGAAAGGCTTTATATAGAGAAAAATCATAGAAAGGAACCAAAAACACATGAAAACAAGCAAACGGCTGCTTTCTCTGCTGCTGGCGCTGACCATGGTGCTGTCCCTGATGGGCAACCTGTCCGTGGCGGCGTTCGCGGAGGAAGTTACCCCCACTGTCGTCACAACCGACGGCAATGACCAACCCACCACCCCCGTCATCCCCGACGAGGGCCAGACCACCCCCGCCAACGCGGATAAGAGCGACGAGACCCCCGCTCCCGCCAACGGCGACGCGAACGCCGAGCCTGTGCCCGCCGAGGGCGAGGTCACGACCCCCGCTGTGGCTGTTCCCAAGCTGAAGGACGGCGTGTCCCACACCGCCAGCGCCACCGTCCAGACCGGCACCGCCTATCTGCTCAGCGACCTGCAGGCGGGCAAGATCTTTGACGGCGAGGGCCTCACCTACGAGAACTACTATTATGAGCGCTCCGCCGACAACGGCCAGAGCTGGGGCACCAGGCAGAAGTTCGAGAAGGCTCTCTTCGGCGGCACCCTGATCCAGCTCACCGAGACTGTGGCGGGCACGTATATCTACCGCTTCTATGCCTCCTTCGACGGCGAGAACTTCTCCACCGATACCTGGACGCTGACCCTGACCGTAGAGGACAACCCCACCATGGAGTTCAGCTTCTTCGTGGGCAAGGACTACACCGGCGGCTATCCCGTCATCAAGCTGTATAACGTCACCAAGGACGCCGACGGCAACGAGGTGCTGGGCGACGAGCTCAAGGACGTGTTCCTGTACAGCAACTTCACCGATACCCTGCCTGAGGGCGAGGAGGAGTATGACCCCGCCATGGGCAAGCTGGACAGCACCAAATATCAGATATTCTACACCAAGCTGACGGCCGGACGCTATGCCTACCGTGCCTTTGCCAAGGACGCTGACGGCAACTACACCGTGGCGCTGGGCGGTATGACGCTGAACCTGCCCACCGACAAGAACGTAGACGGCGGCGCAGGCGGCGGCAACAAGATCTATCTCCAGTGCAACTCCTTCTATACCAACAGCAAAAAGGCCGACAACACCTATTTCACTGCTGAGGAGTACCATGTCCGCGTGACCTGCCCCATCATGAAGTGCGACGCGGCCATGGGCGACCCCTATATCAAAGATAACTATACGTACTACCCCACCATGCTGTACGCGGCCGGCAACGCCTGCCTGTACAACACTTACGCCTATCCCGATATCGAAGGCTACATTTTCACCCAGAACATCAACCAGACCTTCACTGCCAGCTACAGAGCGGCTACTGCAAAAGTGCTGACCATCAACACCGGCATTACGCTGGATGTCACCGTTCCCGCCGACGCCACCTTCGGCCTGTACTTCCAGTGGAACAACTTCAACACCACTGAAGTGGAGCCTGAGACAGAGTGGACTGCCAGCGAGGACGGCAAGACCAAGACCGCCCAGTATTTCATCTCCAAGAGCAATGGCAACTACACCTGGCGTCTCAGCGACGATACCCATGTGACCCAGGCGGGCTGGCTGGCCAGCCAGAGCGAGAGCGGCAAGCTGACCGTCTCCTTTGCCGAGAGCGCCGCCACGGATCGCGTTTCTCACGATTTCAGCAATCTGGGTACTCAGACCATCAACCGTGACGAGGCCGACCTACAGGTCAATCTGGACCCCAGCGGCTACGAAGCCATTACCGGCACTACCCGTATCCGCGCCTACCGTCACTGGCAGCTCATCAACTCCGACGCGGGCAACATCATGGTGGAGCCTGACTTCCACTGGAACACCCTGATCGGCGATGCTGCGATCAGCCCCGTTAACGGCGGTAACGCCACCGCCAACTGGGCGGACGTTACCCCCGGTACGCAGGATTCCATCATCGCCGTCTACTATGACAGCGTGGACGTGAACCCCAGCAATCACGGCAGCCACGGCGGCCTGTTCCCCGCCACTAGCCCTGAGCGTGTGGGCGTCATCGTGGTGGGCGGTACCGGCGTGACCCACGGCACCGCCGACGCGAAGGTGAAGTACAACATGGCTTCCGGCGTCACCACTACCCGCTCCGAGGATTGGGACTATAACTACGACACATGGTTCTATGAAACCAGTGAGACGAACCCTGCGTTGGACTTCACTGTCAACGCCACCGGCAGCGTGAAGGTGGAATACGCGCTGGCTGCCACCGACAACAGCATGAAGACCACCGTTTCCGGCTTCCAGTCCGTTTCCGCCGACGCTGACGGCAATTACGCCGTTCCTCTGGCTGGCTTCAACACCATCGGCAACGGCAAGGGCGGCACCGTTATCCTCAAGATGACCGACTCCACCGGCGTCAGCTACCGTCTGGTGCGCGTGGCCAAGGTCACCATCACCGCTGAGAATGTCTCCAACCCCGGCGAGCCCATCATGCCCGGCGATCAGGTAAAGCTGAGCTTTGACGGCATGTACCGCGCCGTCAACAAGATCTCCGGCATCTTCAATCCCACTATCTTCAAGCCCACCTATTTCGCCGGTGAGACCAAGTACGAGGGTACGCTGGGCCAGTACCAGAAGATGGACAACGCCACCGTCACCGTCACCATCCCAGAGGATGTGACCTTCGCCGATGGCGCGGCCACCGCGCAGTACACCCTTACCAACGGCTATACCTACGGCAGCATGTATGCTGCTGCCAACCCCTTCGCTTTCCTGTATAGCATGACCGATACCGGCGTGGGCACTAACTTCAATGCTGTGACCGTCAACTATTACATGAACCACTATGCTGACGCGGTGGTTACGGTGTATCAGAAGGTCACCTATAAGACCAAGCTGAACATCACCGATGAAAACGGCAAGGCCGTGGACGGCGTGACCGTCACCCTGCTGGGCCGCGATGGCAAGACCCCGATTACCCCCAACGAAAACGGCACCTACACCCTGGGCTATGGCGTTTATACCTATACCCTGTCCAAGAACGGCTATGTTGTCACCCGCGGCTCCTTCTCTCTGGGCAGCGCTGACGCCGCCAATGTGAAGGACGGCGTCCTGACTGTCAAGACCGCCGTTCTGCCCAAGGTCGGTGAAAACGCTTGGGACGGCAAGACCAAGACCGAGCCCAAGAAGGACGGCAACGGCGTGTATCTGATCGGCACCGCTGCGGAGCTGGCATGGTTCGCCGCCACGGACGGTAAAAGCAGCGCCAAGCTCACCGCCGATATCGAGCTGGCGGGCTATGATTGGACACCGCTGAAGAAGTTCTACGGTACCTTCGATGGACAGGGTCACGTTATCCGCAACCTGTACATCAACAGCACCAGCAATACTCTGGGCCTGATCAGTTATCTGCAGGGCGGCGCCTCCGTCACGGGGCTGGGCATCACCGGCAGCGTGACCTGCACCAACAATACTAGAATTGCGCAGGCGGGCGGCATCGTGGGCTATATGTACGACAAGGCATCCATTACCCAGTGCTGGAGCGCCGTGAACGTCACCAGCAATAAGCACGCAGGCGGCATCGCGGGCTATACCGCGGGTGGCTCGATCATCACCAACTGCTACGCCAGCGGCAATATCACCACCACTTCCAAAAACGAGTGCTATCTGGGTGGTATCTGCGGCTCCGGCTTCAGCAACACGAATGGCGCGACCCTGACCAACTGCTACAGCATCGGTGATGTTACCGGCACCAGCGGCGCTGCCTCCTATCTGGGCGGCCTGTCCCCCGATAAGACCGCGGCACACTATGTGGACAACTGCTTCTATCTGGACGGCACCGTCAGCAAGGAAAGCTCCAAGTACGGCGTCACCGGTCTGGGTACCGCCAAGACCGTTGACGAGATGAAGGCCGCCATCGAAGCCAACAACAACCCCTTCAATCCCCAGATGCTGGCCGATCTGGCCGTTCGCGCACAGGAGATCGCCGACAAGGCCGCCGCCAAGAATGTTGACGACCTGATCGACGCCATCGGCGACGTGACCCTGACCGACGACTGCAAGGCCAAGATCGACGCTGCCCGCAAGGCTTACGACGCCCTGACCGACGCCCAGAAGGCGCTGGTCAGCAAGCTGGATATCCTGACCGACGCCGAGGCCAAGCTGGCCCAGCTGAAGAAGGAAGCCGCCGACAAGGCCGCCGTGGACGATGTGATCGCCAAGATCGACGCCATCGGCAAGGTGAAGCTGGACAAGGACAGCAAGGCCAAGATCACCGCCGCCCGCGCCGCTTACGACGCGCTGGACGACGAGCTGAAGGCGCAGGTCACCAACTACAACACCCTGCTGGCCGCCGAAAAGCGCTATCAGCAGCTGCGGGATAAGCAGAACGCCAACGACGGCTCCACCAGCGATTCCGCCGACGGCAAGACCGACAGCAAGACCGACGGCAAGAACGTCAAGTCCGGCAACACCGCCGACAACAGCCACCTGACCCTGTGGCTGGGCGGCGTGGTGGTGTCCGCCGCCGCGCTGGCTCTGCTGGCCAGAAAGCGCCGTCAGGACGCGTAATTTCCCCAAAATCCCTGAAAACCCAACCGGAGGGAGCGGCTTTGCCGCTCCCTCCCATCGGAGGCGACCTATGAAACACCGTACCCCATGGAGCGCGGCCCTTTTGTGCTGGCTGCTGTGCCTTGCTCTGCTGACCGCCTGCGGCGGTTCCCCTGCCGAAACAGAGACGGCAGGCAGCTGCACCGTTTCCATCTCCTGCGCCACCATTCTGGACAATCTTGACCAGCTCAACGCCGCCAAGGCGGACTTCGTGCCCGATGACGGCGTGATCCTGCCGGAGACGGAGCTCTCCTTCACCGAGGGGGAGACGGCCTTCGACCTGCTCCAGCGTGTTTGCCGGGACAATGGCATCTCCATGGAGTCCAGCTGGTCGCCCCTGTATAAAACCGCCTATATCGAGGGCATTGCCAATCTCTACGAGTTCGACTGCGGCAAGCTGTCCGGCTGGATGTACAGCGTCAACGGGGAATTCCCCAACTACGGCTGCTCCGGCTACACCTTGCAGGACGGCGATGTGATCTGCTGGGTCTATACCTGCGATCTGGGCGAGGACGTAGGCGGCGGCTACGCCGCCGGCGGGGAATAACCACAGGAAAGCGGTACGCCAAAACGTACCGCTTTCCTTTTTCCCCCGACCATGCTATACTGTCAGAAAAGAGGTGTTGCCCATGAACCGCGCCCATCTGCGCGAAAAACTCCATCTGTCCGGCATCGACAGCGCCGCTGCCCAGCTCTCCCACCGCTATGCTCTGGGCTTTGAGGTCACGGCCTTCTGCATGGCGGCAGCGCTGGAGGACAGCGCCGCCGTGTCCGCTGCGGAAGCGGAAACGGTGGATATTGCCCGCCTGTGGCTCCACGCGCCCTTTGCCGAGCTGCATCCCTGCGCCATCGACCCGCTGGTGCGGGACATTGCGGTGAAGCGCTACCGCCAGACCGTCGCCATGGCCCGGCGGCTGGGGATCCGCCGCATCGTTATCCACGACGGGTATGTCCCCTTCGTCTACTTTCCGGAGTGGTTTGTGGAGCAGTCGGTGCGCTTCTGGCGGGACTTTCTGCCGGAGGTGCCCCAAGACATGACCATCGCGCTGGAAAACGTCATGGACGACGGGCCGGATATGCTGGCACAGATCATGAAAGGTGTGGACGATCCCCGTCTGGGGGTGTGCCTTGATGTGGGCCACGCCAACACCACCGTCAGCAAGACGCCGCCCCTGGACTGGATTGCCCCTCTGTCCCCATGGCTGCGGCACGTCCATATCCACAACAATTTCGGCGACTGGGATCTGCACAACCCGCTGGGCGAGGGCAATATCCCCATGGAGCAGGTGCTGGACGCGCTGCTGACCCAGTGCCCCGCCGCCACCTTTACCATCGAAAACATGAACTGCGCCCCGTCTCTTGACTGGCTGGCGGCGCAGGGCTATCTGGGGGAGATCACACGATGACAGAACAGGAACTGCAAGCCTATATCGCGGCCATCCGCCCGGCGGATGAAGCCGCCATGACCGCCGCTCGCCGCCGTCAGGCGGAGTTGGCCAAGCCGCCGGGAAGTCTGGGCAAGCTGGAGGACATGGCTGTCCGCATGGCGGGCGTCACCGGCCAGGTCTGCTCGGAGGTGAATAAGTGCCGTGTGGCGGTGTTCGCCGCCGACAACGGCGTGGTGGCGGAGGGCGTGTCCTGCGCGCCCCAGTCCGTCACGGTGCAGCAGGCCGTCAACATGACCCGCCGCAAGACCGGCATGTCGGCGCTGGCCCAGACCTTCGGCGATGACGTGACGGTGTACGATGTGGGTATCGCCGTGGATGTGCCCTGCCCCGCCGTGGTGAACCGCAAGGTGCGCTATGGCACCGCCAACATGGCGGCGGAGCCCGCCATGACCCGTGCCGAAGCGCTTCAGGCGCTGGCGGTGGGCATGGAGGCCGCCGCGCAGGCGAAAGCCGACGGTATTTCGGTGCTGGGCATCGGCGAAATGGGCATCGGCAACACCACCACCAGCGCCGCCGTGCTCTCGGTGCTGCTGGACGCGGCGGTGGAGACTGTCACCGGTCGGGGCGGCGGCCTCACCGACGAGGGCTTTGACCGGAAGAAGCAGGTGCTGCGCCGCGCCCTGGCGCTGCACCGTCCCGACAAAAACGACGTGCTGGACGTGCTCCACAAGGTGGGCGGACTGGACATCGCCGCCATGACCGGCGCGTTTCTGGGCTGCGCCCACGAGGGGATCGCCGCCGCCGTGGACGGCTACATCTCCGTCGTCGCCGCTCTGTGCGCCGTGCATCTGTGCCCCGCCGCGGCGGATTACCTGTTCCTGTCCCACCAGTCCTACGAGCTGGGCTACGCCAGGGCGGCCCAGGCGCTGGGCCTGACGCCCTGCCTTGCGCTGGATATGCGTCTGGGGGAGGGCAGCGGATGTCCCCTGCTGTTCCGGGTGCTGGAGGGTGCCTGCGGCGTAATGAAGAACATGGCCACCTTCGCCGAGGCCGCCATTCAGGACGACTATCTGGAGCCCATCCGCTCCGGCGACAGCTTTACGGTGGAAAAATCATGAGAATTTTACTGATCGGCGGCAGCAAGAGCGGCAAAAGCACCGCCGCCCAGCGCCTGTGCCGCCATCTGGCGGCGGGCGCTCCCCTCTACTACTGGGCCACCATGACGCCCCGTGACAGCGAGGATCACCAGCGCATTCTGCGGCACATTGCCGACCGGGAGGGCTGGGGCTTCCGGACTATCGAGCGCAGCACCGGCCTGACCGCCGCCCTGCCGGACATCGACAAACGCGGCGCGGTGCTGCTGGACAGCGTCACCGCCGCCTTGTCCGAGGCCATGTTCGGCCCGGAATTTGACGCCAACGCGGCGGAGACCGTGACGGCGGAGCTGCTGGCCGTCAGCCGTCACAGCGCCCACTTCGTCTGCGTCTGCGACGACCTGTGGCGGGGCGGCGAGGACTATCAAGACTGGACGGAGGTCTACGTCCGTGGCCTTGCCCAGGTGTGCCGCGCTCTGGCGGCGGAATTTGACGTGGTGTGCGATATGGCGGCGGGCCTGCCCCGTGTGTGGAAGGGAGCGTGGCCCTTGTGAAGGATTGGATCTACGGCTTTTTCATGGCGTGGGGCATGTTTCTGGCCATCCCCTGCCCGCTGAAGCTATGGAACGAGAAGGCCCGCAGCAAAATGATCTGCTGCCTGCCCCTTGTGGGGCTGGTGGTGGGCGGTGTGTGGCTGCTGGCGGCGTATGTGGGGCGGTTTTTGCCCCAGAGCGCGGCAGGCTTGCTGATCGCCACTGCCCCGTGGCTGGCCACGGGCTTTCTCCATCTGGACGGCTTCATGGACGTGTGCGATGCGGTGCTGAGCCGCCGCGACCTGCCCCGGCGGCAGGAAATTTTGAAGGACTCCCACTGCGGCGCCTTCGCCGTGATCTCCATGGTGCTGCTGGCGCTGAGCCAGTGGAGCTTCGCCATGGCGCGGGAGGAGCAGCCTTTGCTGCCCCTGCTGGTGATCCCGGCGGCCAGTCGTGCCTGCGCGGCGCTGGCGGTGCTGACCCTGCGACCCATGACCACCAGCCAGTACGCCGCCATGACCGGCCGAAAGACCCCCTATGTGGTCTTTGCTGCCCTTGTGATGGCGGCGGCGATCATCGTGCCGCTGGCGCTGTGGGGCAGCTTCGCCCCCTTGGCGGCGGCCGTGGGCTATTGGCTGGCGGTGTGGTACGCTGACCGGCAGCTGGGCGGCATGTCCGGCGACGTGTCGGGCTTCGCCCTGACGCTGGGCGAGCTGTGGGGCCTTGCGGTATTGACTTTGGTGAGGTGACGAGTATGGAATTGGTGATCGGCGGCGCGTTTCAGGGCAAGCTGACCTGGGCGCTCCGGCATTACGGCCTGACCATGGCCGACGTATGCGATCTGGCGGCGGGCGACCCGGTGCCGGGTAAGAAATGCTACTGGCACTTGGAGGCCCTGACCCGCCGCTGCGATAACGCGGAGCAGTACCTGCCTCTTTTTGAAAACGCGGTGGTCATCACCCGGGAGGTGGGCGGCGGCATCGTCCCCATGGACGGCGCGGAGCGGACGTGGCGAGAGGTACACGGCACGCTGGTGCAGCGTCTGGCCCGTGAGGCGGCCCATGTGACCCGGATATTATGCGGATTAACGGAGGAATTGAAATGATCTTGACCTTGATACGCCACGGCCAGACCGAGGGCAGTCTCCGCGACCTGTATTACGGCGCGGCGGATATCCCAGTGCTGCCGGAGTCTCTGGCGGAGCTGCATGCCCACGCCGCTCAGTACCCCACCGCGCCCCGGTATTTCACCAGCGGTCTGGTGCGGACGGAGCAGACCCTCCATGCCATCTACGGCGACGTGCCCCACACGGCGCTGCCGGGGCTGCGGGAGATGGACTTCGGTGATTTCGAGATGCGCAGCTATGACCAGCTGAAGGACGACCCCGCCTTCCAGCACTGGATCACCGACAGCGAGCATCTCCCCTGCCCTAACGGCGAAAGCGCGCCCCAGACCATGCAGCGCAACCGGAAGGCCATGGAGACGGTACTGGCGGAGGACACCGACGCGGTGTGCGTCGTCCACGGCGGCGTCATCGCCGGGTTCATGATGACGTGGTTCGGCGGCTTGCGGGTGGACTGGTACCGCAAGGCCGGCACCGGCTATCAGGTGACGTTTGAGGGCGGCGTGCCCACCCGTTGGGTGCGTGTGCCGGAGGACATATAATGGACATTTCCGCCCTGCTGGGCGTGGAAAGGGGCGTCACCGCTCTCATTGGCGGCGGCGGTAAGACCACGCTTATGTGTACGCTGGCGGAGGAGCTGCGCCGCCGCGGCACGGTGGTGGTCACCACCTCCACCCATATCCAAAGGCCGGAGCAGAACCCCGTGCTGCTGTCCGGCGGCGCTGCCGCCGTGTCCGCCGCGCTGGCGGCCCATGGCGCGGTGTGCGTGGCCAGCGAAACGGCGGAGGGCAAGCTGACCGCCCCGGCGCTGTCCTTTGAGACGCTGGCACAGTTGGCGGACTTCGTGCTGGTGGAGGCCGACGGCGCCAAGCGCCTGCCCCTGAAGGCTCACGCCCCTCACGAGCCGGTGATCCCTCCCAACACCCGCCAGACTATCTATGTGGTGGGAGCCGACGGCTTTGGCCGCCCCATCCGACAGATCTGTCACCGCCCGGAGCGTTACGCCGCCCTGTGCGGCGCGGCGGAGGACGATGTGGTCACCCCCGCGTTGGAAGCGGCGGTGCTCCGCGCCGAGGGCTATGCCGGCGGTTGGGTGTACGTCAATAAGGTGGAAACGCCGCAGGACTGGCGTAATGCGGAAGCGCTGGCGGCCCTTCTCCCCGGCAAGGTCGTAGCGGGGAGCCTGTGGGAGAGGCGGTATCGCACCATTTCGTAGGGCGGGCCCCGTGTGGCCCGCCGCACAATATCTGATGCACCATCAACGGCGGGGCACATTGGCCCCGCCCTACGGAGGTCTATCGATAGGCAGTTGTAGGGGCGGGGTTCTACCCCGCCCGTCGGTCGCGGAAAGCGTCTGCGCTTACCGGGTGGGAGGGGTAGAACCCCTCCCCTACGCACCGTTTACCGTACCTGTCTGTAGGGGCGAACGACTCTGTCCGCCCAAGGGAGTTTCGCGCCCCGGCGCGAGTCACTTTTGGCCGCTGTCCCAAAAGTGACCTGTTGCGGTGCCCAAAATTTCTGCGCTGCCTCACGGCGGGCGCTTGAAATTTTGACCGCTGCCACTCGCTCGCCTCGCTTCATCTGCCACAGGCAGCGCTCGGATCGCTCCCCAAAAGGACAGCTTGAAACCCAGGTTTCAAGGCTTCCTACACGCTATATCCCTTGCAAATTTGTGACGTTGTACCGCGCGTTCACAGAACACGGTTGATATCGCAGCGTGTGACGCATCGACTTTCTTCTTGCGCCGTTGCCGCTCACGTTATCAACGGTAGAACCAAACGCACTGTTCGTCGCAGGTATCAGCGGCAGCGGCGCAGAAGCAGAGACAATCCTTTTGACGAAACGAAAAAGAAAATCTTGCGTGAACGTGTGGTAAGTACTTACAATTCTATATGCACCATAGCGCGCCCGGAAGTGAAGGAACCGGAGGTTCCTTCCGGTGCTTTTGCCTACTTTTGTCACTGTTGACAAAAGTAGGTCGCGCCGGAGCGCGAAATCCCCCCCACAGGCCGTTACACGGCCTGTTTTCCCATCTCCGCACAAAAATGCGACAATACCGAACAAACCGTATTGCGCGAAAAAGAATAACGGTGTAAAATAAAAGACTGAACCACTATGCAAAAAGGAGGGACGCCCATGAGACAGACCATGCCCCGCACCGCAGCCGACCGCCGCGCCGCGCTGTGGATCGCCGTTCTGGCGGCGGCGCTGCTGGCGCTGTTTCTGGCGTCCTTTGTGCTGGGCCGGTACGATGTGCCCATCGGGCAGGTGGTGCGCATCCTGCTGTCCAGAGTCATTCCCCTGACCCAGACATGGACAGGCAGCATGGAGATCGCCGTGCTGAACGTGCGGCTGCCCCGCATTCTGCTGGCCTGTCTGGTGGGCTGCTCGTTGTCCGCCGCCGGAACGGCCTATCAGTCGGTGTTCCGCAATCCCATGGCCGCGCCGGACATTCTGGGCGCGTCGTCAGGCGCCTGCTTCGGCGCGGCGCTGGCGATCTTGTTGGGCTTCCAGCGACTGGGCGTCACGGCGGCGGCCTTTGCCGCCAGCCTTGCCACGGTGGCGCTGGTGTACGTGCTGGCCCGGGGCATCCGGGGCAATCAGGTGATGAACCTGCTGCTGGCGGGCATCATGATCTCGTCCCTGTTCTCCGCCGGAACCTCCTATATCAAGCTGGTGGCCGACCCCACCAACCAGCTGCCCGCCATCACCTATTGGCTCATGGGCAGTCTCAGCGGCACGCGGATGAAGGACGTGACCTTCGCCCTGCTGCCTATGGCGCTGGGTGCGGTGCCGCTTCTGCTGCTGCGCTGGCGCGTCAATCTGCTGACCCTCAGCGAGGAGGAGGCCCGCTCCATGGGCGTCAACACCACAGCGCTGCGGCTGGTGGTGATCCTGTGCGCCACGGTGCTGACCGCCGCCAGCGTCTCCGTCAGCGGCATGATCGGCTGGGTGGGCCTTGTGATCCCCCATCTCAGCCGCAAGCTGGTGGGCAGCGACTGCCGCCGTCTTCTTCCGGCGGCCATGCTGCTGGGCGCGATCTTTTTGCTGCTGGTGGACAACGTGTCCCGCAATCTGCTGGCGGTGGAGATCCCCATCGGCATCCTGACGGCCTTTATCGGCGCGCCCTTCTTCATCTATCTCATGACCAGAAAGGAGCATGTGCTGTGAGCCTTTCTGTGGAAAACCTGTCCTTCGCCTATGGCGCTGTCCCGGTGCTGCGCGACGTGTCCTTCACGGCGGAAGGGGGGGAGCTGGTCTCCGTCCTGGGCCCCAACGGCGTGGGAAAAACCACCCTTTTCCGGTGCATTTTAGGTACATTAACGCCCCAAACGGGGCACATAAAAATGGACGGTCAGGATCTCGCGACCTTGCCGCCCCGTGAGCGGGCCAGACGCATCGCCTACATCCCCCAGATCCACCCGCCCACCTTCGGCTACACGGTGCTGGACACGGTGCTGATGGGCGCGGCCCGTCAGCTGAACGCCTTCCAGCAGCCGGGCGCGGCGCAGATACGGCAGGCGGACGAGGCGCTGGAGCAAGTGGGCGCGGCCCATCTGCGGGAGCGGAACTTCGCCCATCTCTCCGGCGGCGAGCAGCAGCTGGTGCTGATCGCCCGCGCACTGGCCCAGCGCTCGGAGGTGCTGATGATGGACGAGCCCACCTCGGCGCTGGACTACGGCAACCAGCTGCGGATATTGCAGATGGTGCGCCGTCTGGCGGCCCAGGGCTATACCGTGATCCTCAGCACCCACAACCCCCAGCATGCCCTGACCTTCGCCACCACCCTGCTGGCGCTGCACGGCGGTACCGCCGCCGCGTGGGGCCGCCCGGCCCAGGTACTGACGCCGGAGCTGATGGAAACGCTGTACGGCGTCCGGGCGGAATTTCTGCAAACGGCGTCCGGCCCCGTGCTGGCGCCCTGTGTGGAGGATTGGTAATGTTTCAATGGAATGCGGAAAAGGTTCGCTTTATGGAGGACGCCGCCGCGTGGGGCGATTTCCACACCCGGTTGGCGGCGGAGCTGGCCCCCTACCTGCCCCGGGACGGCCATGTGTGCGACGCGGGCTGCGGCACGGGGCATCTGGCGCTGGCGCTGTCGCCCTATGTGAAGCGGGTGACGGCGGTGGACGTCAGCCATCAGGCGCTGGCGCTGTTGGCGGAGAACTGCCGGAAGCGGGGGGCTGCCAACATCGACATTCGCTGCGGTGATATTGCCCGGCTGCCGCCGGAGCAGCCCTATGACGCCATGGTGTTCTGCTTCTTCGGCCATATCGAGGAGATTTTGACCATTTCGGCGGCTCAGTGCCGGGGCACGGTGCTGGCCGTCATGCGCAACGACGGCTGCCACCGGTTTTCCGCCGCTCAGGGCGCCGTCCGCCACGGCGGCTATCCCCGTGGCGCGGCGGAGCTGACGGCACGGGGCATTCCCTTCCACGCGGTGGAGCGGGAGCTGCCCATGGGCCAGCCCTTCCGCACCATAGACGACGCCCGGCGGTTTTTTCAGCTATATCGCCGCCCGGACGATACCACCCCCGTCACTGACGACTTCCTGCGCCAGCGGCTGACGGCTACGGGACGGGAGGATTTCCCTCTCTATCTGCCCCAGAACCGCCGCTTCGGCCTGCTGCGCTGGGAGACATGTGAGATACCAAACCAGCGATAAGGAGACGACTGATGAAAAAGACCCAAAGACTGCTGGCCCTGCTGCTGGCGCTGCTGATGACCCTGAGTCTGGCCGCCTGCGGCGGACAGGCCAACACCCCGGCGGAGGACGACAACGCCGCCGATACTCCCGCCGAGACCCGTGTGTTCACCGATTCCACCGGCCGCGAGGTCACTGTGCCCGCCCAGATCGACAAGGTGGCCGTGTCCGGCCCGCTGGCTCAGATCGTACTGTTCGCCCTGTGCCCCGATAAGCTGGTGGGCGTAGCCAATGAGTGGGACGAGAGCGCCCAGCAGTATCTGGACGAGAAGTACTATAATCTGCCCCTGCTGGGCCAGCTGTACGGCGGCAAGGGCGAGCTGAATCTGGAGACGCTGCTCTCCAGCGGCGCGCAGGTGGTCATCGACGTGGGCGAGGCCAAGAGCACCATCGTGGAGGACATGAACGATCTTCAGGAGCAGACCGGCATCCCCTTCCTCCACATCGACGCCAAGCTGGTCTCTATGGACGAGACCTATACCATGCTGGGCGATCTGCTGGGCATGACCGACGAGGCCAGAACGCTGGCCGACTACTGCCGCAGCACCTATGATAAGGCAACCGCCATTGCCGACGGCGCGGAGAAGGCGAACCTGCTGTACATCACCGGTGACACGGGCCTGAACGTCATTGCCCGGGGTTCCTATCACGCCGAGGTCATCGACCTCTTGAGCAACAATCTGGCCGTGGTGGACGAGCCCTCCAGCAAGGGCACCGGCAACGAGGTGGACATGGAGCAGATCCTCAACTGGAACCCCGATGTGATCCTGTTCGCGCCCGGCAGCATCTACGCCACCGTGGGCGAGGACGCCGCGTGGCAGAGTATCACCGCCATCCGGAACGGCGCGTATTACGAGGTTCCCATGGGCCCCTATAACTGGATGGGCTTCCCTCCCTCCGTGCAGCGGCTGCTGGGCATGCTGTGGATGGCCAAGGTGCTGTATCCCGACGCCGCCGACTATGACCTGTACACCGAAGTGGCCAACTACTTCCAGCTGTTCTATCACTGCGATCTGACCCGGGAGCAGTACGACGCGCTGGTGGCAAATTCTTTAGGAAAATAAAGGAGGATTCCGTGCCTCCGGGCACGGGTCACTTTTGGCCGCTGTCCCAAAAGTGACCAAAAGGACAGCTTGAAACCCAGGTTTCAAGACTTCCTGCACGCTATACCCGGCTTTTAATTTGATTTCGTTTACCGCGCGTTCACAGGATACGGATATTAACGCCTTGTGTGACGTATCGACTTCCTTTTTGCACCGCTGCCGCTGATTATTGCGACGGTAGAACTATGTTTGTTGTTCGCTATGAGTATTAGCAGCAGCGGCGTCGGGGCGTTAAGAAAACATGCCGGTGTCGACACGTTAAGAAAATATGCCAGTGGCATATTTTTAGTGTCGATCTCGGCGGCTATGCCGCCGTAGCATCTATCTTGGTTTGCACCGCACCATCTTTTAGCCTCCGATCTCGGCGGCTATATCCTGTTGCGGTGCCCAAAATTTCGCTGCGGCATTTGAGCCGCCGAAATTTTGACCGCTGCCACTCGTTCGCCGTGCTTTATCTGCCACCGGCAGCGCACGGCTCACTCCCCGCCGTAGCATCCATCTTGAATTTGAAAGCACTCTCTTACGTCGTCAGGGCCGAAAGAGTCATCGGCCCCTACAGCCAATCACTAAAAACGCTATATGGGCCGATGTAGGATTGATCCGTCCCCTCATACCCCACCCCCGAAAGGAGTACCCCATGAACAACATTTTCACCACCCTGCTCTATCAAATGGAAAAGCACCATGATACGGTGCTGTGCACCATCATTGCCGACAACGGCTCCACTCCCCGCGGGAGAGGCGCCCAGATGCTGGTGGGTCAGTCGGGCCTGCTGTGCGGCACCATCGGCGGCGGCGCGGTAGAGGGTCAGACCATTGAACTGGGCAAAAAGCTTTTGCAGGAGCGCCGCAGCGCCGTCCACGAGTACCGGCTCCACCGGAACAAGGTGGAGGATATCGGCATGGTCTGCGGCGGCGATGTGACGGTGCACCTGCAATTCATCGCCGCCGACGACCCCGTGTGGAAAACGCTGGCGGGCGATGTGCTGCGCCGCGTAGCACTGCGGCAGCCGGGCTGGCTGGCGCTGGCGCTGGACGGCGGTGCGCCTGCGGTGCAGGACACTGCGGAATGCGACGACGCCCACTTTACCCACCCGCTGCCCATCGGCGAGCGGGCCATCCTGTTCGGCGCGGGCCATTGCTCCGTGGCGCTGTGCCCGCTGCTGACCACCGTGGGCTTCCGCGTCACGGTGGTGGACAACCGCCCGGAGCTGGCCACCAGGGAGCGCTTCCCCACCGCCGACGCGGTGCTGTGCTGCGATCTGGCCCACATCAGCGACGCCGTGACCATCGGCGATGACGATTACGTGGTCATCATGACCAACGGCCACCGCCACGACTTCGTGGTGGAGGAGCAGGTGCTGCGGGGCCAGTACGCCTACATCGGCGTCATCGGTTCCCGCACCAAGACCGCCAGCGTCAATGCGCTGCTGCGGCAGGCCGGTATCAGCGAGGAGGCCATCGCCGCCGTCCACACCCCCATCGGCACCGCCATCAAGGCGGTGACGCCGGAGGAGATCGCCGTGTCCATCGCCGGTGAGATAATCTGTGTGCGAGCCACCCGCCGGGAGGACGCCGGAATAAAACTCCACGGCTGCCCCATGCACTGAGGGCGCGGACATGACGAAGCATCTGTTTTTGACCGGGCGCAAGGGGGTGGGCAAGTCCACCCTGATCCGCGGCCTGCTGGCGGCGGAGAGCGCCCCGCTGGGCGGCTTTTTCACCGTGAAGCACCAGGGCGGTGTCTATCTGCTGCCTGCCGCCGGTGAGCAGGTATTCACCCCGGAGAACCTCCTGTTTTACTGCGGCCACGGCGGCGATCCCCGCCGTTTTGACGATCTGGGCTGCGCCGCGCTGGCCGATACCGCCGGGTGCGGCCTGCTGGTGATGGACGAGCTTGGCCCTCACGAGGCCGAGGCCGTCCGGTTTCAGGCGGCGGTGTTCCGTGCGCTGGACGGGGATATCCCCATCCTCGGCGTCTTGCAGCAGGCGGAAAGTGAATTCCTCCACCGCATCGCCCGGCACCCGCAGGTCACGGTACTGACCGTCACGGAGGAAAACCGCGACGCCCTGTTACCGGAGCTGCTCCGCTGGCGGAAGAATAATAAGTAAAAAGAGGAAAAAAGAGAGCCGCAAGGCTCTCTTTTTGTGGGTGGTAGACGCAGTGGGTACGATAAACCGTTGTAGGGGCGGGTGACTCTGTCGGCCCTGACACCCCGCACGATACATGCTTACTTCTCTTTTTTACTGATCGCCTCCATGGCCAATTCGCCTGCCAGACGGAAAAGTGCGTCCTCAATGGTTTTTTCGGGCGTTTTTCCCACATTGTTCCCAATCTTCCGGTAAAAATCATACAGAAAATCATCAATGGTGATCGTCAGCTGCTTCATCTGCGTTCCCTCCTTGCTGGTCTGCTCAGTATATCACAGTTCTACCCGATAGTACAGCTACATGGACTAATTTTTTGCAAAAACTCCATATAATGACCGTACAGCGACAGGGACGGTGATGGAGTATGAAGCTGAATGAAGCGGTCAGCCGGCGGCTGACAGAGCTGCTGGCGGAGAAGAATATGACGCAGTATCAGCTGTTCCTGAAAAGCGGCGTGCCCAAGTCTACCATCGGCAATGTGGTCAACTGCGCCTACGATTCGGTCAAGCTGCGGGTGTTGCATGAGCTGTGTCAGGGACTGTCCATCGACCTGAATGAATTTTTTGATTCGCCCCTGTTCCGGGAGGAGAATCTGGAACCGTGAATAGAAAAAAAGACCGCCGGGCGGTCTTTTTTGTTGGGTGGTAGACGCAGTGGGTACGATAAACCGTTGTAGGGGCGCGATCGACACTAAAAACATGCCACCGGCATGTTTTTAGTGTCGATCGCGGCGGCTATATCCTGTTGCGGTGCCCAAAATTTCGCTGCGGCATTTGAGCCACCGAAATTTTGACCGCTGCCACTCGTTCGCCGTGCTTCATCTGTCACTGGCAGCGCACGGCTCTCTCCCCGCCGCAGCATCCATCTTGGTTTTGAAGGCACTATCTTACATCGAAAGGGAGGGGCAGAGCCCCTCCCCCACGGAGTTTTGCTTTTATTCCGCTTCATTCTCCGCCAGATACCGGGCCACGAAGATGCCGCTGGCGCTGGCGTGGGACAGGGAGTGGGTGACGCCGCTGCCGTCGCCGATGACGAACAGACCCTTGTGGGGCGTTTCCAGATGCTCGTCCAGCGCCACCTCCATGTTGTAGAACTTCACCTCCACGCCGTACAGCAGCGTGTCGTCGCTGGCGGTGCCGGGTGCGATCTTGTCCAGGGCGTAGATCATCTCGATAATGCCGTCCAGAATGCGCTTGGGCATCACCAGGCTCAGGTCGCCGGGAGTGGCCGCCAGCGTGGGGGTCATAAAGCCCTTCTCGATCCGCTTGGGGGTGGAGCGCTGGCCCCGGATCAGGTCGCCGAACCGCTGGACGATGACGCCGCCGCCCAGCATATTGCTGAGCCGTGCAATGCTCTCGCCATAGCCGTTGCTGTCCCGGAACGGCTCGGTAAAATGCTTGGATACCAGCAGGGCGAAGTTGGTGTTCTCCGTGTGCAGGGCCGGATCCTCATAGCTGTGGCCGTTGACGGTGACGATGCCGTTGGTGTTTTCATTGACCACCGCGCCCTTGGGGTTCATGCAGAAGGTGCGCACCTTGTCCTGATACTTCTCGGTCTTGTAGACGATCTTGCTCTCGTAGAGCTCGTCGGTGATAGGAGCAAACACCTCAGCGGGCAGCTCCACCCGGACGCCGATATCCACGCGGTTGGACTTGGTGGGGATGTTCAGATCCTGACACACCGTCTCCATCCACTTGCTGCCGCTGCGGCCCACGGAGATGATGCACTTGCGGCCCCGGAAAGCGCCCTTGTCGGTCTCGGCCTCGTACAGGCCGTCGGGAGTGATGGTCAGCGCCTTCACCGGAGACAGGAAGTGGAATTCCACCTTGTCCTTCAGCTGGGCGTAGAGGTTTTCCAGCACCTTATAGTTGATGTCCGTGCCCAGATGGCGGACGGAAGCGTCCAGCAGGTGCAGGTTGTTCTGCAAACACAGCCGCTTGAAGCCGCTGTCGGCGGTGGAGTACAGCCTGGTGCCGGCGCCGCCGTTTGCCATGTTGATGTCGTCCACATAACGCATCAGATCCATGGCCTGCTGCTTGCCGATATACTCGTACAGCGTGCCGCCGAAGGCGTTGGTGAGATTATACTTGCCGTCGGAGAACGCACCCGCGCCGCCGAAGCCGTTCATGATGGCGCAGGTCTTGCAGTGGATGCAGGACTTCACCTTCACGCCGTCGATGGGGCAGTGGCGCTTTTCCAGCGGATTGCCCGCCTCCAGCACGGCCACCTTCCACTCCGGCTTGCGCTGCACCAGCTCATAGGCGGAGAAAATGCCGCCGGGGCCTGCGCCGATGATGATCACGTCGTATTGGTTCATGAGAAAAGCCTCCTCTCGTCACTCGCGCCGCCGTTAGCGGCAGATATAGCAGTACCAGCCCTCGCTGGTGCAGGATTCCACAATGCTCCATCCGGCGGCCACCAGCGCGGCGGCCACCTCGTCGGCCCGGTCGTCGATGATGCCGGAGGTCAGGAACCAGCCGTCCTCCTTCAGGAAGTGCCGCACCTGCGGCGCCAGCGAAATGATCACGTCCGCCACGATGTTGGCCACCACCACATCATAGCCTGTGCCGATGGCATCGCGCAGCGGGCCTTCTTTCGTGGCGTCGCCCTGCCGCACCGTCAGGCGGTCTTTGCCGATGCCGTTCAGCGCGGCGTTTTCATAGGCCACGTCGATGCACTTCTCGTCAATGTCGCAGGCAAAGGCGTTCTTTGCACCCAGCCGCAGTGCGGCGATGGACAGAATGCCGCTGCCGCAGCCTAAGTCCAGCACCCGTTCGCCGCCGTGGATGCGGCTCTCCAGCGCCGTCAGGCACAACCGGGTGGTGGCGTGGCTGCCGGTGCCGAAGGTCAGCCCCGGATTCAGCGTCAGCGTCACGCGGCCCTTGGGGTCGGCCTGCTCCCACGCGGGGATCACCAGCAGCCGCTCGCCGATCTCCATGGGCTTATAGAACTGCTTCCAGTTGTTCTCCCAGTCCTCGTCCTTCACGTTCTCCATGGTCAGCAGCAGCGGCGCGTACTCGGGGTGCTTCTGCTTCATGGCGTGCATGGCCATGCGGATGGCGGCGATGGCGCTGTACCCCGCCGGGGCGTTCTCCACATAGAACGTCACCCGGCAGAGGTTTTCTTTCTCCTTCACCAGCTCCTCGTCCACATAGTCCCAATAGGCCTGATTGTGGGCCATAAAATCCTGAAAATCCCGCTGATCGTCGATGATAACGCCGGTGACGCCCTGTTCTTCCAGCATTTCCGTCACCGGGTCGATCCCGGCGGGAGAGGTGTCGATCTTCAATTCCAGCCAGTCCATAGCTCCTCACTTTCCCACGCAGAACCGGGAAAAAATGGTGTCCACCAGATCCTCCCGGATGTGTTTTCCGCTCAATTCGCCCAGCGCCTCCAGCGCACCCTCCGCGTCCGTCAGCACCACGTCCGGCGTCATGCCGAATTGCAGCGAGGCGTGGGCGTTCTTCACGCAGCTCAGCGCCCGGCGCACCGCGTCCGCCTGCCGGGCGTTGGTCAGCAGCTCGCCCTGAGGCTCCGCCCCGGTGGGGTACAGCGCCCCGATGGCCTCGCACAGCGCCGCCATGCCTGCGCCGGTCTTGGCGGACACGGCCAGCACGCTGCCGAACCGCTTTTCCAGCGCCGCCTTGTCCAGCACACAGGGCAGGTCGCTCTTGTTCACCACCACCAGCCGGTGGGGCGCGCTTTCCGCCACGGCCATGGCCTCCTCGTCCTGCTGATCCAGCGGCACGGAGCCGTCCAGCAGCAGCAGCGCCAGGGATGCCCGCTGTGCCGCCTTGCGGCTGCGCTCCACGCCCAGCCGCTCCACGGCATCGCCCGTCTCCCGGATGCCTGCCGTGTCGGTGAGCCGCAGCAGCACATGACCCAGCAGCAGCGATTCCTCCACCGTGTCACGGGTGGTGCCCGCCACGTCGGTGACGATGGCCCGGTCATAGCCCACCAGCGCGTTCAGCAGCGACGATTTGCCCACGTTGGGCTTGCCCAGCAGCACCGTGGGCACGCCGTTTTTCAGCACCTGCCCGCGGGAATAGGTGTCCAGCAGCGCCGCCAGAGAAGCCTCGCTCCGTCCCAGCGCGTCCAGCAGCTGCGTCCGGTTCAGATCCTCGATATCCTCGTCGGGGTAGTCCACGATGGCGTAAAACCGGCTGGTCACGTCCATCAGCGTGTCGTACACCGCCTGCACAGTGCGGCTCAGCGCGCCGTCCAGCTGTCCGGCGGCGTTGCGGGCGGCCTGCGCCGTCTCCGCGTCGATCACGTCCACCACGGCCTCTGCCTGCATCAGATCCATCCGGCCGTTGAGAAAGGCCCGCTGGGTGAACTCGCCGCCCTTTGCCTGCCGGGCTCCGTGGTTCAGCAGCAGCTTCAGCCCCTCCGTCAGCACCACGGGGGAGCCGTGGCAGTGGAGCTCGGCGCAGTCCTCGCCGGTGTAGCTGTCGGGGCCGGGGAACAGCACGCACAGGGCGCTGTCCAGCACCCGTCCCTCGCCGTCCAGCACCCGGCCCAGCACCATGGTGCGGGGCGTCTGCTGAGACATGGGCCTGCCATTCAGGGGGAAAAATACAGCGTCCAGCACGGCCTTCGTGTCCGGGCCGCTGAGCCGCAGAATGCCGATGGCGCTGGGCGACAGCGCCGTGGCGATGGCGGCAATGGTATCTGACATGGAGACGACCTCCCTTTGCGCATAATCTTACAAATAGCAGTATAGCACAAGTCGAGACAAAAGAAAAGCAGAGGTTTCAAGTAGTAGATATAAGGAAAAGCGAACCTTCGCGGTTCGCTTTTAGCTGTTGAAAGAGATGTCATTCCGAACCGGTGACCGAAGTCACTGGCGTGGGGAGCGATCCGAGCGCTGCCTGTGGCAGGTGAAGCGAGGTGAGCGAGTGGCAGCGGTCAAAATTTCGGCGGCTTAAATGCCGCTGCGAAATTTTGGGCACCGCAACAGGAAATCCGTTTTTGGCCCCCTTGTGTAAAGGGGGCTGTCACCGCAGGTGACTGGGGGATTGTTGCGCCATCGGACAATCCCTCCGGCGCTTCGCGCCACCTCCCCTTACACAAGGGAGGCTTTGGAAACGGATTGTCACGTCGGGCTTATGCCCTCCTCGCAATGACAGGTTTTTATTCTTCTTCCGTCTCCACATACATATCCTCGCAGTCCTGCAAGGCCGCCGCCAGCATGGCTTTTGTCAGGAACACCTGCTGCTCCGCGTTTCGCCGGGAATCCAGAATATCCAGCGCCCGTTCTGCCTCGTCCGCCAGACGCAGATACATGCTTCGATAATCGGCCACGTTCGTCACCTCCTTATTTGATAACATAAATGCTATCAAATAAGGAGATAATAACACATATGCTATAAGCTGTCAACAAAAGGGGGCTTATCGCATGATACAGCGGATGATCGATGTTCGGATTGACCACGACGAGAGCCAGCGGGAATTAGCGGCGGCCATTGGCTACCATCAGGTGCAGATCGCCCGTTACGAGACGGGCCAGAATACGCCGCCCATCGCCTATCTGGTGAAATTCTGCCAGCATTACCACGTCAGCGCCGACTACATTCTGGGGCTGCCCCGTGACGGCCAGTGGCCGAGGGAGTGAGGGGGAGACGCCCGTGCTTTATCCCAACATCCGCGCGCTGCGGGAGGATCGTGACCTGAAGCAGCGGCAGCTGGCGGAGTTGCTGCATGTTTCGCAGAATACCTATTCTCAGTATGAGACGGGCGTTATTGCCCTGACAGCGGAGCATCTGGTGACGCTGGCGGATTTCTATCACGTCAGCGTGGATTATCTGCTGGGCCGCACCGCAAAACCCGAAATGAATGAATAGTGCTTCCCAAAAGGGCTATGCCCTTTTGGGGCAAAAGTTAAAGAAAACCCCGGACGTTCGTCCGGGGTTTTCTTTACAGGGATGCAGGAACAAAGAGAGAAAATAAGAAAGGAAAGTAGAGAGAAAACAAAAATAAGTTGGCGGAACGTACTTATTTGCAACAAGTCAATGAAGCGGAGGGTCGCTTCCCTTGTTGTGCTATAACCATATCACAGAATTTCGTTCTTGTAAAACGGATAAAAACCCCATATAATATAAGCGAGATTTATATTTTGAGGGGAGGCCCCGCCATGAACAACACGGATATGGAGACCTTCTGGGCGGTGTTGGAGCACGGCACACTGACCGCCGCCGCGGAAGCGCTGTTCATCACCCAGCCCACGCTGACCAACCGCATCCAGTCGCTGGAGGCGGAGGTGGGCGCGCAGCTTTTCCACCGGGGCAAGGGCATCCGCCATATCGAGCTGACCGAGGCGGGGCAGCGGTTCCTGCCGCTGGCCTACCGCTGGCAGACGCTGCTGGACGAGACGAAGGGCGTGGCGGAGACGGCCACACGGGAATATCTGCGGATCGGCGCGGTGTTTTCCACCAACCAGTACATTCTTCCGGCGGCGTACCGCCGCTTTCTCCACCGGAAGCTGCCGGTGGCCCTGTGGGTGCAGACCCTGCGTGGCGCAGGCTACGATGGCGCCCAGACGGTGGCCCGCCGTGAGCTGGAGATGGCCCTGATGGACGGCGACAGCTTCTTTCACCCCCAGCTGGACATTACCCCTCTGTGCAGCGAGGAGACCATGGTGGCCTGCTCGCCGGACAGCCCCTATGGCGACGTGGTGTCGCCCCGTGATCTGGATCCTGCCAGCGAGATCGTGGTGTCGTGGCGGAAAAGCGTGCAGGACTGGCGGGATCACTGGTTCGGCCTGACCACCGCGCCGCTGCTGTACGCCGACTCCATGCAGGTGGTGAACACCTTCCTGGGCAGCGAAATGATGTGGGCCATCGTGCCTGCCGCCGCGGCCCGTGCGCTGGAGAAGGAGGGCCGGGCAAAGATCTGCCGCCTGACCGATCCGCCGCCTGAACGGGTGTCTTACCTGATCACCCGCCGGGGCGAGACCCTCAGCAGCGCCGCGCAGCTTCTGCTGGAGGACGTCCGCACGGAGATACGGCACATTCCCGGCATCCAGCTATTTATATAGGAAAAGCGTCCACGGAGAGATCCCCGCGGGCGCTTTGTTTCGTCTGCGCGGCGGGGTGAGGGCATGCTGCCCTACGTACGGTTACTGCATCTTTTCGTAGGGGCCGACGACTCTGTCGGCCCTAACGTTGACGGTACAATTACTTGCGGGCGGACAGGGTCGTCCGCCCCTACAAATGAACGCCCGACCGTCACACCCCACCCGTCACGACGGCCGGACAGCCCGCTGCTTGGGGATGCGAATGGTCAGCAGGATCTCGCTGTCGGTATCCCGGCGGCCCAGATCGGCGTCCACGCCGCACTGGCGTATCATTTGCAGGCTGCGGTCGATGCTGTTGAGGAACAGCCGCACGTCCTTGATGATGTAGGTGGGGCGGCTCTGGGGCGGCGTGACCTGTGCCTGCGCCAGCAGCCGCTCGATGTAGCTCTCCGTCTGGGCCACGTTCAGGCTGCGTCCGGCGATCACCGCCAGTGCCGCCAGCTGTTCCGTCTCGCCGCCGAGACGCAGCAGAGCGCGGGCGTGGCGCTCGGTCAGGTGGGCCTGCCGCAGACTGTCCCGCACCGGCTCGCTGAGCCGCAGCAGCCGCAGCTTGTTGGCCACGGCGGACTGGGATTTGCCCAGCTTCTCCGCCGCCTGCTCCTGACTCAGCCCGTACCGGCTGATGAGCCGGGCGATGGCGGCGGCCTCCTCGAAGCAGTCCAGGTCGCGCCGCTGCAAATTTTCGATCAGCGCCAGCATTCCCGCGTCCTGCTCGTCCACCTGCGCCACAAGGCACGGCACCTCCCGCAGACCGGCCATCCGGGCGGCCCGCATACGGCGCTCTCCCGCCACCAGCTGATAGCCGCCCGGTGTCCGCCGGACGGTCAGCGGCTGCAAAATGCCGTAGGCGCGGATGCTGTCCGCCAGCTCCCGCAGAGCCGCCTCGTCGAAGCTGCGGCGGGGCTGCTGGGGATTGGGGGACAGCTGCGCCAGGGAAATGTACTGGACGCGGGAGGACAGAAAATCACTTTTCCGGCGGCTTTTCATGGCAGTTCACTCCTTTTTCACCATTGTACGGCATAAAAGGTGCGGAACGCGGCGATTTGCGTCGGAGGGCCGGAATTTTTTGCGCGGCGGATAATATCGCGCCGTCCGATAAGCGTTCGGTGGTCGGTAGTGGGTTGTAGGGGCGACCCTTGCGGTCGCCCGAAATGACGGTTGTATCGTGCGGGCATCCCATGCCTCTCCCAAAGGGAGAGCCAAGAGCCTGTCCCTCGTTACATCGCATGTTGGCACGAAAAAAAGACGGCCCTCCGGCCGTCTTTTGCTCAGTCATTCACATCGTAGAAGATCCGCTCGCCCTCCTCGGCCAGACCCAGCAGGTCGCGGGCCAGCGCCTTGATAAAGCTCTCGTCATCCTTCTTGGCAAGGTCGGAGCGCAAGGCGTCGTTCTCCTGCTGCTGCTGCGTCAGCTGCTGGGACAGGACGGATTCCTCCTGCTGGGCGGTTTTCAGCTGGCCGTAGACCCGCACGATCTGCACGCCCAGCGCCACCACCAGCACGGCCACCACCAGCATCAGCAGAGTGCTGGTGCGCTTCTTTGTTTTCTTGTGGGTCGTCGCTCTGGCCATGGCCCGGCCTCCCTTCTGCCGCGGCGGCTTTTCCTGTGTGGAACGGGACTTCCACTCATCCACTCTCATTGTAACGCACTTCTGCCAAAAAGAAAAGTACTTTTTGACAGCGGCGGCACATTTTTTTATCAGCCGTCCCAAAAGGGCGAAGGGCGACCACAGCAGCCGCCCCGTTTCCACCAGCGCCGTCACCCAGAAGTCCCACACAGGCCGCAGCAGCGGCGACAGTAGGCAGAACCACACTACGCCGCCCAGCAGCATCCCCGTCACCATGTACAGCCGCAGCTCGCCCTCCCCCACCACCAGCGCCAGCCACAGCAGTCCCGCGCCCAGCAGCGCCGCGAACACCCCGTCCAGCAGGTGGGTCAGCCGCCTGTCCCGGCGATCCAGCAGCCGGGCCGAGCGCAGCACGTCGTACACCAGACCGGCCGCCCCGCCCAGCGCCGCCGCCGCGCCCAGCTGCTGCAGCTGCGCCGCCACATAGTTTTCCATCAGGCAAACAGGCGGCTGAACAGACCGCTGCGGCTGGGCTGCTCCTCCTCGTAATTCACGCCGTCGATGCGGCCGTCCACGTGCAGCTCGCCGCCGTCCAGACTCAGCTTGCCGATGTGCAGACCCTCGCCGGTGACTACCAGCGTTCCGGCGCAGGTGGACATGACGATGCAGTTCTCGTCAAACCGCTCCACGTCCTCCACCCCGGCCACCGTCAGCTTTTCCCGGCCCTCCATGGTCAGCCGGTGATACATGGCGCCGCCGCCGTCGTTCCGATCATATGCCAAAGAAAACACCCTCCCTACAAAGCGTTACTGCATTGTATGAGAGGGTGCGGAAAATTATAACGTTGTCTCCCGGTACATGGCGGCGGCGTCGGCCTTGCCCACATTGTCGGCCACCGACAGCACCTCCACCGACAGGGCCTTCTGGCCGAAGCGGATGGTGATCACGTCGCCCACCTTCACATCGTAGGAGGCGCGGGCCACCCGTCCGTTGACGGTGACGCGCTCGTTGTCGCAGGCCTCGTTGGCCACGGTGCGCCGCTTGATCAGGCGGCTGACCTTCAGGTATTTGTCCAGTCTCATGGTGTGTCCTCCTTGGGGGTAAAAAGAAAAGCGGCGAAGCCGCTTTTCCTATTGGCAACAAAATCGCAGATTTTGTGCAGTTTTTACTTGATGGCGTCCTTCAGCGCCTTGCCGGCCTTGAAGGTGGGAACCTTGGAAGCAGCGATGGTGACGGGCTCCTTGGTGCGGGGATTCAGGCCGGTACGCTCGGCGCGGTGCTTCACCTCGAAAGAGCCAAAGCCCACCAGCTGCACCTTCTCCTCGGTCTTCAGACCCTCGGTGATGGCGGACAGAGTGGCGTTGACAGCAGCCTCGGCAGCCTTCTTGGACAGACCGGCCTTCTCGGCGACGGCATTGATCAGTTCGGTTTTATTCATGGGTAGTTCCTCCTAAATTTTTTTCGTTGGTAAAGATATGAACCCTACATCCTAAAACGAAGCATGTCGCATTAAGAACAAATGAAAGGCCCTAACGCAGAGGGCAATAGAAAATTTACCATATTTGCGGTGTTATTGCAACCCCTTTTCCACAGAAAGAGCAAAAAAATCACCGCAGACCCAGCCTCTTTGCCCACTTTTGCCCATTTTTGAAGTGGCTCAGGTCGTCGGCTGTCACCGCGCCCAGCGCCAGCGCCATCACCGCGTAGACCGCTGCTGCGGCGGCAATGGCGGCGGCGACTGCCAGATTCTGGGAAACATAGCGGCCCAGCAGCGTGAACGCCGAGCGGGCCGCCAGCGCCATCATCGCCGTACACAGGGCCGGACGCCACAGGCAGCGGAAGAAGTCCACCTGCCCACGGGTGCAGCGGTGGACGGCGATCATGTTCAGCACCACGATCAGGGCGTAGCTGTACAGCGTGCCTACCGGCGCGCCGCGAATGCCCATGTCCGGATTGCCCACCATCAGGTAGTTGGTGACGATCTTCAGCGCGCCGCCTGCCAGCAGCGTCCAGATGGGGACATTCTCCCGGCCGTTGGCCTGTAAAATGCCGTTGGTGGCCACCATCAGGCACACGAAGATGCTGGCGATGCCCAGCACCGTCAGGTGATAGGCGGCGGCTTGCGCCGTTTCCGGCACGGCGGGGTACAGCAGCTGTAGGATCGGCCCTGCCAGCACGCTGAGCCCCACCCCCATAGGCAGCGCCAGCAGCGCCGTGATCCGCAGGGCGGAGGCGGTCAGCCGTGCCGCCGCCGCGTCGTCGTGCCGTGTCCGGGCCTGAGAGATGGCGGGGATCAGCGACACCGTCAGCGGATAGATGAACGACGGCGGCAGCACGAACAGCGTCATGCCGAAGGTGTACTGGCCGTACAGCTCCGCGGCGGCCTCTGCCGACAGGCCCAGCCGGGCTTGCAGGGTGCCCAGCACCAGCGACTGATCCAGCAGCGTCATCAGGCTCATGGCGCCGCCCGCCACCGTGATGGGCACGCCGATCCTCAGCAGCTGCCCCAGCGTGTCCCCTACCGGCTCCAGCGGCCCGCCGCTCTCTCTGGGACAGCGGCGCAGCGCCCACAGCAGGAACAGCAATCCCAGCGCCGTGCCGCAGGTAACGCCCGCGATGGCTCCGGCGGCGCCGGTCTCCGGGGCGGCTCCCCTGCGCAGCAGAAAGGCGCACAGTCCCAGACCCACCGCCAGCTTGCAGGCGGATTCGATGATCTGGCTGACGGCGGTGGGGGTCATGTTTCCCAGCCCCTGGGTATAGCCCCGGATGGCGGAGGTGAGACACACGCACAGCACCGACGGCGCCAGCACCCGGATCGCCGCTGCCGCCATGGGGTCGTGGAGCGCCCCGGCCATGGTCTGGGGCAGCAGGAACATCAGCGCCGAAAACACCAGTCCCACGACGCCCAGCAGCGCCAGCGCGCAGCGAAAAACGCGCCGCGCCTGACTGTGACGGCCCAGGGCCTCCGCCTGCGCCACTAGCCGCGAGGCCGCCAGCGGCAGTCCCGCCGTGGACAGCATCAGCAGCAGGTTATAGACGTTGTAGGCGGCGTAGAAGTGGGCCATGCCCTGACTGTCCAGCAGGTTGCCCAGTGGGATCTTGTACAGCGCCCCCAACACCTTGGTGACGGCCACAGCGCCGGCCAGAATGGCCGCGCCGCTCAAGAAACTCTGTCTGCGCGGCAATCCGCCACCTCCTTGCTTTGGGTAACAGCCATGAGCAAAACTCCAAAAGAGTAGAGATTGTAAGGGATTCCGGTCATGGCTGAAACCGAAAATCACTCATATGGTATAGAAAGCGGAGCCCCTTTTTGGTAAAATTGACTTGAGAGAAAACCAACCAGAAAGGGGCTGGCCGCTATCTACCGACAGGAAATCATTCAGGATGTGACATTGTTTACATCCCAAAGCGCCGCCATGTTCTACGACAAGCTTTTCAGCAGTCTGGACTTCACGCTGCCC
>CDZA01065891.1_pt1 | contig 69352 bp, 60 predicted proteins | sample 554881 | NCBI WGS metagenome assembly CDZA01 (sample SAMEA3182082, study PRJEB8094) | gut metagenome | biome: human; feature: gut; material: Stool; isolation source: human stools | place: Canada | collected 2012-12-04
ACCGCTTGTCGAGGCGTCCTTGGTTACTTTTATTATACCAGACACTTTTGATTTGTCAAGCGGGCACAAACGGCGTAGATTGACATTTTTCGACTGGTCTGGTAGAATAGTTAAGGTTCTTTTTGAACCCCAAGGGCGCCAAAACAGCGACGGGCGGTTTTTTCTCCGGAATCCTCTGTAAAGGGGGTGTTCCGATGCCGATCACATTGACTTTCCATATCTTTGGATTGACTATTACGATCCGCATTAACGGGCGAAACCGCCACTCGGCCAAGTGACGGTTTCAAGAACATTTTCTTGACTTCATAAACTAACCGGGGACAACCGCTTGTCGAGGCGTCCTTGGTTACTTTTATTATACCAGACACTTTTGATTTGTCAAGCGGGCACAAACGGCGTAGATTGACATTTTTCGTCTGGTCTGGTAGAATAGTTAAGGTTCTTTTTGAACCCCAAGGGCGCCAAAACAGCGACGGGCGGTTTTCCCCGGAATCCTCTGTAAAGGGGGTGTTCCGATGCCGATCACTTTGACTTTCCATATCTTTGGATTGACCGTAACGATCCGCATTAACGGGCGAAACCGCCACTCTGGCAAGTGACGGTTTCGAAACGCTATATGTGTTTTCTTTGACTAGCACTTAACCGGGGACAACCGCTTGTCGAGGCGTCCTTGGTTATTTTTATTATAGCAGGTTCTTGCGGTTTGTCAAGGGCGCGGAAACGTTCGCATGGATTGACATTTTTCGATTTGCCTGGTAAAATATATGCGGTTCTATTGAACCCCTGAGGCTCCAACACAGCGATAGGCGGTTTTGTCTCACCTCGTAAAGGAGGTGATAAGATGCCGATTACGATCACATTCCATATCTTTGGATTCACGGTCACCATCCGCATCAAAGGCAGAAACCGCCACTCTGCACAGTGACGGTTTCTTGATCTTTTGATCTAGTTTCCTTCGCAACCCAGAGGCAAAACCGCTTGTCGCGGAGCCTTGGGTTATTTTTATTATAGCAGGTTCTTGCGGTTTGTCAAGTGTGCAGAAAAAGGGGCCCCTTGCGGGGCCCCCTCTTTGCTTTGGGGTTTCAGAGAGGAAATCTCAAATTAGTACGGAATGGTCTTGTCGAGGACGTAGATCACCGCGTACGGAGCATTGCCCATGCTGGAAACCTTGGAGTAGATGATGTAGTCGCCCGCAGCGATGCAGGAAGCATCAGCCTTGACAACAGTGCCGTCAGCCAGAACGTTGTAGATCACAACGTCGGTCAGGCCGATGGTCTGCGTGTAGCCGGTGGCATCCTTGACCTTGATGGCGGTCGCATCGTTGCTGTAGGACTCAACAGCTTCGCCCATCCAGTTGCTTGCGTTCTGGTCGATCATGTAGACCTCAGAGTAGGTCACGCCATTGGCATCGACCTGCGTCTTGAAGGTGTACAGGCCCGGACGCAGTGCTACGCCGTTGGCATCAACGCCAGTCACGATGGTTTCGTGCTTGACATTGACCGTGACAGGCTCACCGTCGACGTAGACAGTGATGAGGTCATAGCCATTTGCCCAGTTGAACGGCGTCCACTTCAGAACCCAACCAGTGACATTGTCAGCCGCGAAGACTGCCTTGCCGATGTAGACGATGTCAGCGAAGCCGTCGCCGTCGTTATCGAGATAGTCAACGTAGGAGGCAGTCAGTGCGGGCAGCGCGGTGTAGCCGGTGTAGGCCGTGACAGCGCCGCCAGCGCTCTTGACCACGAACTTGGTGGACTCGGACAGGGAGAGATCGCTGCCGCTGTATACCTTATCGTTGGTCTTCATCATGGCTACGCCATTCAGGGAAGAAACCTTGATGAATGCCAGCTTTGCAGTGTGGACGAAGGAGCCTTCCAGACGGCCGAATGCATGGCCGTAAGTGACGTTATTGGCAACATCAGCTGCGGTGGATGCAGCAACTGTGGTAGCCGTAGTCGCATCACCGACCCAAGTCAGGGTGTAAACGTCCTTGTCGTTCTTGGTGTAGGAGTACAGCGCGTTGGTCAGCTTCGAATCGTTGTGCGAGGCAACCATGTAAACGAAGTTGTCATACGGATAGCTGTCGTTGCTGTAATAACCAATATTGTCGTAGCCGTCCTTGGCAGAAGCGAAGGAGCCGGCGATCGCAACAGTCGCGCCCTCGATGGCCTTGCCGTCCAGATCGAACATATCGGCCTTCAGCGCGAACTTGCCGTTCTCATGGACGCCGTAGATACGGTCGAGAACCACATAGCTCTTGGCATCGGTGTTCGCAACACGGCCGATGACGTTGCCGTAGGTGTCGAGGTAGAACGTGAAGACCTTGCCATTGTTCGCAATGTTCATGGCTTTATCCTTGCCAAGAACGAAGCGGCAGTTGGTGGGATACTTGGTGCCGTCGATGGAAACAGTTTCCGGATAGTTTGCATCGGAAGCACCGGTCAGAGCGCCGGTCTTGGCCTCAGCAACAGCGACAATACCAACATTGCCGTTGACATAGTCAGAGTTGTCAAGGTTGACAGTCTCGCTCTTCTTCAGGGAGACCTGAACCAGAACCTTGGTGCCGACAGTGTAGTTCATGTCGGTGGTGGTCATAGCCGTAGTCGTTCTCTCAATGTACTGCGGCTCATCATTCACCATTTCCTGCCAGAACTTGAGTTCCGCAGTCTCGCCGGTGGCGTGGCTGTACTTGTTGTTCTTGTTGAGCTTGGTGATCTCGCCGAGGAAGGTGTGGATGGTGGTGATGACCCAGCCGTCTTCGGTCTTGAAGACCTGCGTCAGATCGCCCTGGCCGCCGAAGACCGGAGACTTCCAGCCATATGCAGCTTCCCACCAAGTCTGGCATTCCTTGGCCTTGTCATGCTGAAGCTCCATGTAAATTCTGTCATTGGCAGCAGCATACTTGAAGCCGTCGACTGCGTAGTAGTTCAGAGCGGTGTCGGCATCGGTGAACAGCAGACCGGTCGTGGTAGCGCCGGTGGCAGTGGGATCAACGCCCTTGCGGTAGCCGTTCAGAACAACCGCCTCGGAGGAGGTTTCGGGAACCTTCATGTCGTTCTTCAGGATGTCGCACATGGTAACAGCGGTGGTGTAGCTGTTGACCGGCGCGTCCATGTAGAACTTGCTCCAAGTGCCATGGCTCCACTTGTAGCCCGGGCGGCGGAATGCGTCAGTGGTACGGGTGATGCCGACGCCCATCTTGGCGGCGAGCAGAACACCGGTGGACACAACGGACTCGTTGGCGACGAACGCCTTGGTGAGGAAGTTGCCAGCCGCAACCGTGGGATTGTAGCCCATGATGTTCTGGCCATACTCGACAAGGCTCGTGGTCAGCGCGTTGTAGAGGATCTGAGCAGCTTCGCCGCGCTTGATGTTCTCGATGGCTTTCCAGCCAGTGGGGAGACCAGCAAGCAGGCCAAGCTCATTGGCGCGGTTCAGGACGTTGATGTCCCAGCCGGTGCCGGTGTAGCCTTCCTTGGCGGTGTCGAAGTTCAGGGTGGTGAGCATCAGCTTCAGCCACTGCACGCCGGTCAGTCTGCGCTCGGGAGCGTAGGTGGTCTTGGTCATGCCGTCAGCCAGACCAGTGATGCGGCAGTAGTTGATGAAGGGCAGCGCCCAGGAGTTGTTGCAGTCAACGAACGGGTTCTGTGCGTTGCTGTACAGGCTGGAGATAGCATCCTGACCCTTGATCTTGCCGTTGGTAGCCGCGTTGTGGACGATCGCCACGATCTTGGCTGCCTGAGCACGGGTGAAGTAGCCATCCGGCTGGAAGTTGTACGTCTCACCATTCTTGAAACCATCAAGAATGTTGAGGTTGGACAGAACGTCAATTGCTTCGGCGTAATCGCTGTCAGCCTTGACATCCGCGTAGTCCTTTGCGCTGGCGACGGCGACGGTGCCCATGATCATGACAACGGCCAGAACCAGCGCGAGAACCTTTTTCAGATTCTTCATTTGGATTTCCTCCTGTTTAAATTTTACACATCGGAGCAAAGCCCCCTGTGTAATTTGTATCTGCATCTTACCGCACCGCCCCCGTTTCGTCAAGCATTTCGGGGGGTTTGTAATTTAACTGTAACATTGCGCGTAACATAACGAAGCAGGAAATCCATATATGGTAGGTGTAAAGAAGGGGAGGCACAAGAAGGCGTCCGCTTACCGGGACTGCTGCTCTCCCGCCTCCGTCGACAGCTCGTTGAAGGCCGCCGTGTCGAACGTGACGATCAGATGATACGTCTTTTTTCCGTCCTGCAGCTGCGCTTCGATCTGCCGACGCAGCTGCTCGGCGGTTTGTGCATCCTCCGGCGGGAGCACCATGTCGAAAATGACATTCACATGATGCTGCCCGGAGACCATGCGGAAATCATGAAGGGACAGGCGCGGGTCAAGCCCGTGCATAATCTGCAGAACGCGCGTGCGCACGGCGGCGACCTCCGGGTCGTCGGTAACGACGGGGTCATAGTGGATGACGAGATCAACGTGCAGCTCCCGCTTTGCCTGCCGTTCGATCTCGTCCAGAATCTCATGGGCAATAAGCGGGTCGATGCGGTGGTCGATCTCGGCGTGGACGCTGGCAAAGCGGCGGCCCGGCCCGTAATCATGCACCATGAGATCGTGGAAGCCGAGAATGTCCACATGCGAGGTCATAAGATACGCGATGGCGCGCACAAGCGCTTCATCCGGCTTCGCGCCCAGCAGCGGGTCGACGGTGTCCTTCACTACGCCGACGCCCGACCAAAGAATAAACAGCGCCACCAGAAGCCCAGCCCAGCCGTCGATCATCAGCCCCGTCAGCCGCCCGACCACGCAGGCAAGCAGCACCGCGCCGGTCGCGATCACGTCGCTGCGGCTGTCGGCAGCGGCGGCGATCAGCGCGGCAGAGCTGATCTTCCTGCCGAGCTTCCGGTCAAACAGCGCCATCCAGAGCTTCAGCAGGATCGAGCCTGTCAGCACGGCGGCGGTCAGGACGGAAAACTCCACGGCCTCCGGGTGCAGGATCTTCTGAACCGAGCTTTTGACCAGCTCCACGCCGATCACAAGGATCATCACGGCCACGGCAAGGCCGGACAGGTATTCCATCCGCGCGTGGCCGTAGGGGTGCTTCTCGTCGGCGGGCCGGGCCGCCAGCCGGAAGCCCAGCAGCGTCACGAGAGAGCTTGACGCGTCGGAGAGGTTGTTAACAGCGTCCGCCGTGACGGATACGCTGCCGCAGAGCGTCCCGGCCAGAAGCTTGCCCGCAAACAGCAGCACATTGCAGATGATGCCCACGATCCCGGCAAGATTGCCGTATTTTTCGCGCACGGCGGGGTCGGCGGTATTCTGATAATCCGGAACAAAGCGCTGCAGCAGGAAAGTTGTCATAGCGTCCGCCTCTTTCAAAGTGGTTAAGGTTCATTATACCGCGCATTCCGGACGGAAGCAAGCGAAAAAACGCCCTCTTTTTTCCGGGAAGGGGATTGGAAACGCGGTGAAAATATGATATGATTAAAAAAATTGCGATTTTCGCCAGAACATTGAATGAGGAAGCGATCTCTATGGAACAGAACTTGACTTTTGCCGACCTTGGCCTGTCGGAGGAGATTTTGCAGGCGCTGGAGAAGAAGGGCTACGGATACCCGACCCGCATCCAGGCCGAGGCCATCCCGGAATTCATGCAGTGGAAGGACGTCATTGCCAAGGCCCCGACCGGCACGGGCAAGACGTTCGCCTTCGGCATCCCCATGATCGAGCATATCGACGCGGAAAGCGAGGACTTACAGGGTCTGATCCTCGCCCCGACGCGTGAGCTTGCCATCCAGATCTGCGACGAGCTGCGCGGGCTGCTTACCTATTATAAGAATATCCGCGTGGCCGTGGTCTACGGCGGCGCGAAGATCGAGGGGCAGATCAAGCAGCTGAAGAATCATCCGCAGATCGTCGTGGCCACGCCGGGACGGCTGATGGACCACTATAAGCGCCATACGCTCTCGTTTGACAAGGTGCAGACCGTCGTGCTGGACGAGGCCGACCGGATGCTCGACATGGGCTTCTTCGACGACGTGACGAAGATCATCGAGAAGGTCAAGAACCGCCGCAATCTCGGTCTGTTCTCCGCGACCATCTCACAGGAGGTCATGACCGTCTCGTGGATGTACCAGCGCGACGAGGTGGAGATCACCGTCCCCGCCGATACGGACAACCGCCCGGACATCACGCAGTATTCCATCACCTGCCCGCCGCTCGAAAAGATCGAGATGACGAGCAGGCTCATCCGCACGCTCCGGCTGGAGCGCACCATCGTCTTCTGCAACACGAAGGTCATGTGCCAGCGCCTGCGCGACGATCTGGTCCGCATGGGCCTTGACGCCGACTGCATCCACGGCGATATCCCGCAGCAGAAGCGCGAGAAGACCATGCGCACGTTCAAGGACGGCAAGCTCCCCATCCTGATCGCGACGGACGTCGCCTCGCGCGGCATCGACGTCGACGATGTGGACTGCGTCATCAACTACGACGTGCCGGAGGAGAACGAGTATTATATCCACCGCATCGGCCGCACGGGCCGTGCCCGGAAAAAGGGCATCGCCGTGTCCATCCTCGGCACGTTCCCGGAGCAGGCGAAGCTGGCGGAGATCGCGAAATATTCCCACTATGCCATACAGCCCGTGAAATTCGCGGAGGACGGCTCCCTCGTCGAGGAGGAGCCGCCGAAGCCCAAAAAGGCGCCGCCGCGCCGCCGCTTCCGTTGACGGCGGCGGAGACGGGTCTGCTGCTTCTGTGCTGCGCGCTGCCGGAGGCGGAGGACAGGCCGCTGACCATGGCGCAGTTTCAGGAACTTGCCAAGCGGGCGCGCGCCCTCGGCCCCGGCGGAGAAAACCCGCTGCGGGAGCTGACGGAGCGCGATCTGGAACGGCTCGGCTATTCGCAGGAGCAGTGCGGGCGCATCGTGCGGCTGTTGTCGCGCGAAACACAGCTGGAGCGCTATCTGCGCGCGGCAGAGCGGAACGGGATCGTGCCCATCACGCGCTTGTCGCCGCGCTACCCCGCACGCCTGCGGCAGACGCTCGGCCAGCGGTGCCCGGCGGTGCTGTTCGCGAAGGGGGATGAAACGCCGCTTTCCATGCGCTGCATTTCCGTCGTCGGCTCGCGGGAGCTGACGGAGGGCGGACGCGCGTTCGCGGAGGCCGCCGGGCGGCTCATTGCGCGTTCTGGGTACGCACTCTGTTCCGGCGGAGCGATGGGTGCGGACCGCGCGGCGCAGGAGGCCTGTTTGACGGCGGGCGGCTCCGCCGTGGTTTTCCCGGCCGGGCGGCTTCTGGACTGCCCGGCGCAGGCGCACGTTTTATATCTGGCCGAGCAGGGCTATGATCTGCCGTTTTCCGCACAGCGGGCGCTGTCGCGGAACCATTTTATCCACGCCATGGGCGAAAAAACGCTCGTCGCGCAGTGCCGCGCCGGAGCAGGCGGTACGTGGGACGGGACGACGGAGAATTTAAGGCGCGGCTGGAGCCCGGTGTTTGTAAGCGACGACGGCTCCGAGGGCGCGCAGGCTTTGATCGCGCGCGGTGCAGTCCCGGTGCGGACGCTGTCCGGACTGGACGATCTGCAGCCCGCGCAGCTGCAGTTTTGAGGTTCTATGCGATATTATTACGGACAGCTTTCCCGGCCGCTGCAGGGCGTGTATGACGCGCTTCTGGGCGGCTTTCGCGCGCTTGCGCCCGGCATCCGCATTCCGATGCTGGATGAAAAGCAGCTTGCGGACGTGTATCTGCGGCTGAAGCTCGACGAGCCGCTGCTCTTTTACGTCACCGGCTACCGCTGCCGGTGGATGACCGGCGCGGCGCATATGGAGCTTCTGCCGGAGTATCTGTTTGACAAAGCAAAAATTCGCACGCACCAGCAGGCGGTCAGTGCACGTCTGGCCCGGCTGACGAAGCCGCTCGAAGGGAAGTCGGAGGCGGAAAAAGAGCTTGCCGTGCACGATTTCATTCTGGAAAACGTGCGCTACGACAAGCTCAAAAAGCCGTATTCTCATGAAATTCTCGGCCCCATGACGCAGGGCGTCGGCGTGTGCGAGGGCATCGCGAAGACCGTCAAGGCGCTGTGCGACCAGCTCGGCCTGTGGTGCATCGTCGCGCTCAGCGAGGCGGACCCCGCGCGCGGGATCAAATACCGCCACACATGGAATGTCGTGCGCGTCGGCGGGCAGTATTACCACCTCGACGCGACGTTTGACAACTCGCTCCAGCGGGGCGAAAAGCGGTACGATTATTATAACCTCGACGACGGCAGGCTCTTCCGCGACCACGAACGGCTCGTCCTGCCCGTCCCCGCCTGCACGGATGGAAAACGCTTTTACTATCGAAGCGTCTCGTTCACGAAGCCGGAGGAGCTGGAAAAGCGGCTTGCGCAGGCACTGCGCAAAAAGCAGCCCCTGTTCGTGTTCCACTGGCGCGGCGGCGGCCTGAACCGGGACACCCTGCAGCAGCTGCTGGCGCTTGCCGGGCGGCTTGCAGCCGAACGCGGAAAACGCGCGTCCTGCTCGGTCAATTTCCCGCAGGCCGTCATCCAGCTCGAATTCTCCGAAGCCCCGCAGGAAAGCATCACCATCCAGCAGGCAAATGAGGCGGAGGCCCCTGTCAACGAAGCTAATTGAGCGCGCACCGGGCGCGGCCAATGGCCGCGCCCGGTGCGTTTCGTTATACCATCCGGCAGCAGGACTCGCAGTCTTCCTTTTTGGGGAATTTGCTGTGGTCGTACTCAATGTGGTTTTTCTCGTAATAGTCCTGAATGGCGGACTTGACGGCCTCCTCGGCCAGAACGGAGCAGTGCAGCTTGTGCGCAGGCAGGCCGCCCAGCGCGTCGACGACCTCCTGATTGGTCAGCGCCAGCGCGTCCTCCAGCGTCCGGCCCTTGATCATCTCCGTCGCGATGGAGCTTGAGGCGATCGCGCTGCCGCAGCCGAACGTCTCAAACTTCACGTCCTCGATTTTATTGTCCTTGATCTTCAGGTACATCTTCATGATATCGCCGCACTTGGCGTTGCCGACCTCGCCGACGCCGTCCGCGTCTGCGATCTCGCCGACATTGCGCGGGTGCATGAAATGATCCATGACGGTTTCGGTATACAGTGCCATGATAAAGCCCTCCTTACAGCGTAAACTGCCGTTTGCCGCTCATCAGGTCCTTCCAGACCGGCGACATGTTCCGCAGATCGTCCACGATCGGCGGAAGTTCGGCAAGGATATAGTCGATTTCTTCTTCGGTATTGTCCTCACAGATGGTCAGGCGCAGCGAACCGTGCGCGACCTCGTGCGGCCGTCCGATGGCCAGCAGCACATGGCTGGGGTCGAGCGAGCCGGATGTGCAGGCAGAGCCGGACGACGCGCTGATGCCCTTCGCGTCGAGCAGCAGCAGAAGACTCTCGCCCTCGATGCCCTCAAAGCAGAAGTTCACATTGCCGGGCAGTCTCGGCTCCCGCGCGCCGTTGAGCGCGCAGTGCGGAATTTTGGAAATGCCGTCAATGAGCTTGTCCCGCAGGGCCGTGACCTTCTTTGTGTTCTCGTCCATATTGGCGCAGGCTTCCGTCAAGGCCGCCGCCATGGCTGCAATGCCGGGCACGTTTTCCGTGCCGCCGCGCTTGCCGCGCTCCTGCGCGCCGCCCTCGATGAGGTTCGTGAGGATGATGCCGCGCCGCGCGTAGAGCATACCCACGCCCTTCGGGCCGTGGAACTTGTGCGCGGACAGGCTCAGCAGATCGATATGCATCGCGTTCACGTCGATCTTCACGTGGCCCGCCGCCTGCACCGCGTCGGTGTGGAACAGCACGCCGCGTTCATGGCAGACCGCGCCGATTGCCTCGATCGGCTGAATGGTGCCGATCTCGTTGTTGGCGAACATGATGGTCACGAGGCAGGTATCATCGCGGATGGCCTCCGCGACCTGCTGCGCCGAGACAAGGCCGTCCGCGTGCACGTCCAGAAGCGTTACCTCAAAGCCCTGCTTTTCCAGCCGCTTCAGGGTATGCAGGACGGCGTGATGCTCAAACGTGGTGGAAATGATGTGCTTTTTGCCCTTGCGCGCGCCGAGATAGGCGGCGGAGGTAATAGCCTGATTGTCGGCCTCGCTGCCGCCGGAGGTGAAATAGATTTCGCGCGGCTGCGCGCCGAAGCAGGCGGCCATATCGGCCCGCGCCGTCTCGAGCACTTCCTTGGCCTGCTGGCCGATGGTGTAGAGGCTCGACGGGTTGCCGAAGGTGTTGTTCAGGTGATAGGTCATCGTGTCGATGGCCGTCTGGTGCATTCTGGTGGTCGCTGCGTTGTCCGCATAGACTTGCATCAATATCAGCTCCTTTGCAGGGAATTCTTTCTTATGGCTTGAGCATAACATATATTCCCCATAAAGTCAATAGGTTTATAGGCTGTACGAATTCAGAAAAAATTAAGGCTTTTTTCTGCCCGATTTGGTTGTTTTTCCGGTAAAATTTGTGTATGATGGGTACACTAAACTCCGGAGGTATTTCCATGGCAAACATTCTGGATTATCTGGACTGGCGCGGCGATCTGACGCTTGCCGAGCGCGGGTTCAACGAGGTCGACAATCTGCTGATGGCGGAGCTTTGCTTTCTGGACTTTTCCGGCATCGTCCCGGCGGACTTTTCCGCGCCCGTTTCTCTGCCGGAGGCCATGCAGAAGTACGACGCGGCAAAGCCGCAGGAGACAATGGGCGTGCTCGTGCCGGAGCAGATCCCGGAGCTGGGGCACAAAATGGCCGCGAGCCGCCGCTTTTCCGATCTGACGCTCTGCGCCTATGTCAGCCGTACCGATGAAGAAACGCAGACGCAGTTTTCCGCGCTGACGGCGCTTCTGCCGGACAAGACGGCTTATATCGCCTTCCGGGGCACGGACGACACCATCGTCGGCTGGAAGGAGGATTTCAATCTGGCCTTTCTGCCGGTCGTCCCGGCGCAGAGGATGGCGGCGGAGTATTTGGCCGCGGCAGCCGCGGCGCTTCCGTCGCACCCGCTTCGCGTAGGCGGACACTCCAAGGGCGGCAATCTCGCGGTCTACAGCGCGGTGTTCTGCGGCGAAGCCGTGCAGAACCAGCTCATGCGCGTGTACAATAACGACGGCCCCGGCTTTCGCACGTCGCTGCTCGGCCTGCCGGAGCACAGGCGCGTCGCGGATAAGATCACGACGATCCTGCCGGAATCGTCCGTCGTCGGAATGCTTCTCGAGCATGAGGAGCGCTATGAGGTCGTGCGCAGCACGCAGAGCGGTCTGTGGCAGCACGACGGCTTCTCGTGGCAGGTGCGCGGGGAGAAATTCGAGCATCTTCCGGATCTCACCGAGGGCGGCAAGCTCGTCGACGAGACGATCCGCACGTTCATCCTCTCCCTGAGCCCGGAGCAGCGCGTGGCCTTTACCGACGCGCTGTTCGACATCCTCACCTGCACCGACGCCGGGACGCTGACCGACCTCAAGGAGGGCGGACTCAAAACGGCGGCGGCCATGCTCAAAAAATACCGGACGCTGGACAAGCCCACGCGCAGTGCGCTGGGCAGCACGCTGCGCCTGTTCATGGCGGCAGGCGCGAAAACGGCGGCCTCCGAGCTCAACCCCGTCAGCCTGCTCCTGCGCCATCTGCCGCTGCAAAAGCTGGCAGACGATCTGGAGAAGCCGTAACAGCTGAAAGCAGTCCCGCAAAAAACAGCCCCCTGTGCTGAACAGGAGGCTGTTTTTCAAATCGCCCGCAGGACCGCTTCGCGGTCTGCGAGCTGGCCGATGGGGCGGATCGGCTCCGGCACGCCGTCAAACGAGCCGATGTGCTTTTCGAACCAGACCACATCGCGCCAGCGGCCGTTTTTGTAGCCGGTATTGTGATACGTCCCCAGCAGCCCGAAGCCCAGCTTCCGGTGCAGGGCAGCGCTTGCGTCGTTCGGCATGGTCACAACGCCGTAGGCCGTGCGGACGCCCTGCTCCTTGAGCAGGGCCAGCAGCGCCCGGTAGAGCCTTGTGCCGAGGCCCCTTCCCGCCGCGTTTTTTGAAACGTAGACGGAAAGCTCCGCGTTCCAGTCATAGGCGGCACGCTCCTGCGCGCGGTGGGCGTAGGCGTAGGCGAGGATTTTTCCCTCCTCCTCCGCGATCAGCCACGGGTAGACCGCGCCGTAGCTGCGGATGCGTCCGGCAAACTCGTCTTCGGACGGCAGCGCCGTCTCAAACGTGATAGAAGTGTCGATATACTGTGCGTAAATGGCGAGACAGGCGGCTGCGTCGTGCTCGTCTGCAAAGCGAAGGTTCATACTGCCGCCTCCCTTACGGAACTACGATGTCGATCGCGCGGTGCTCGTTGTGGATCTCGACCTCGGTGACGCTGCCGCCGAATTCGCCGTCGACCGTCCAGGAAACCGGCTCGTCGAACTCAAAGCGCAGCGCGCCGGTCTGCGTGGAAATAAACGAATCGTTGTCAAAATCCAGCCGCAGCGCACGCGTCGCGGCCAGATTGAACTCTGCGAGCGTTTTTGTCGCGCGCACGAGGATCATCTCATACAGCCCGTCGTTGAGCGAGATGCCGAGATCCTTCGTGGCCTTGAAGCCGCCGACGGAGGTCGTGCTGGTCACGAGGCCGACAAGCACGTCGGCCTCCTCCTTCCGGTCTTCATAATAGACGCGCACGTGCGTGGGCTTCAGCCGTCCGAGCGCGCCCGCGCCGTTCATGATATACGCAAGCCGGCCCCAGATGCGCTTGTCCTCCTGCGGCGTCTCATACGGCACGTCCGTAAAGATGCCGAAGGCGGCAACATAGGTAAAGTACCGGTCGGGGCCGAACGAGCCGATGTCCAGCGGGTATAATCTGCCCCCCACGATCTCCTGCGCGGCGCGGATGGGGTCCTTGGAAAGGCCCAGCGTGGAGGCCACGTCGTTGACTGTGCCGCCGGGGATGTAGCCCAGCGGGGGCCGCTTTTCATACGGCAGCGCCATGAGGCCGGAGACGGCCTCGTTGAGCGTCCCGTCGCCGCCGGTGCAGACGATCAGGTCATACTGCGTCCCGCGTTCGGCGATCTGCCGCGTGATATCGCGCGGCCCGGTCGTCATGTGTACGGTCGGCTCATAGCCGCCCTTGCAGAAGATCGCCAGCACCTCCATAAGCGAGCTGCGGATCTCGGCGTGGCCCGCGTTCGGGTTGATGAAAAACAGTAAGCGTTTCATGTGCGGACTCCCTCCCGGCAGCTTGTCAGTTCTGCTGCATGATGTCGACGATGGCCGCGTTCTGCTCGGATTCCGTGGCCTCGAACTTTGCCGCGACCTCCTGCAGAACGCTCACGGACAGCTCGTTCAGATAGTCCTCCTCTGCGCGGACGTACCAGTACGCGTGTTCGCCCGTGGAGGAGAAGTACATGATGTGATAGCCGTAGCTGGTCTTGACGATGCCGGTGTCGCCGGGCTGACGGGCGGGATCGAAGCACCAGGCGTCAAACTCGTCGACCATCTTGCCGGGATAGATATCCTCGTACAAACCGCCGTTTTCCACGCTGCCGGGATCCTGCGAGTTTTCCGCGGCCATGAACGCGAAGGAATCCTCGGTGTGCTCGCCGTTCTGCCACTCGGTCAGCAGGTCGTTGGCCTTCTTCTCGGCCTCTGCCCATGCTTCGTCGGTGTAGGTGCCGTCGTCATTCTTGCCTTCGGGCTGGATGAGGATGTGGCGCACGTTCACCATCTTCACATCGGATTTTTCAATGCCGTTTCCGGCGTAGGAATCGGCGTTGTCGTCATAGTATTTGCTGATATCGTCCTCGGTGTAGGGCTTCTCGTCGACGAGCACCTGCAGATAGGCCGAGGCCGTGATCTGCCGCTCGACAAAGGCGTGGTACGACGTCAGCGTGGCTGCCGGGCCATAGGCCATCTGGAGATATTCGTCCGCGCTGCCGTAGCTGTAGCTTGCGGCGGCTACGGTGATCTGGCCGTCAAGCTCGTCGAGGTAGTCCTGATCCTCCTGGCTCAGCTGGAAGCCTGCAAGCCGGGCCTCCTGCCAGATGGCGGTGACGTTTTCATAGTTCGTGATAGCCGCCTGCAGGAAATACTGCTGCCAGGTGCGCGTGTCGTCAAACATACACATCTGCTGGTCAAACGGCGTGCTGGTGTCGATAAAATATGAAGCGTAGCTGCCGTAGTTGCTCATGAGCGTATAATACTGCTGCCAGTAGTAATACGGAAGCTCCCGGTTCGTCAGATGGTCGTCGCCGCAGACGGCGATCTCGCGGTTCAGAACGTCCTCGGTCAGCTCCTCGGCGCTCACAGTGTAGCTCACGCCGTTGCCCGCAGGCTCGGTTTCCTCGCCGTCCGTCTGTTCGCCGGTCTGGCCGTCCTCTGCGGGGGTCTGATCGTCTGGCTGGGTAGTGTCGGGGGTATCGGCAGGCTCGGAGATCGTCGCATCGCCGGGCTGCTCTGCATCCGGGCTGACCGTTTTCGGCTTCAGCGTGAGGATCAGCGTGATCGCCGCGGCGATCACAACGGCTGCGCCGCCGATGATCCACGGCAGCGGAGATTTTTTCTTTGCGGGCTGCGCGGCGCTGTCCTGCGCGCCCTGCGTGCGCTCGTCTTCGAGCGGAATGGTACGTGACTCCTGCGCGGCAGCGTCTTCGAGCGGAATGGTCTGCGCCTCCTGCGCGGCAGCATCCTCGGTCGGAAGCGTATAAGAGGAATACTCCTCATTGTCCGGCATTCCGGATTGCTCCGGCGCCTGATTGGTCTTATCGTCCATGTGTGTCATTGCCTCCCATATTGTTGGTGTCCCCTAAGCATACCACATGCGCACGCGGTTTGCAATCGCAGCAGAGGCGTTCAGTTTTAAACATTTTTTGAATTTCTGCCGGGGTTTTTCTTGACAAGGGGACAATAAATGGGTACACTGTAGCTGATATATGCAATGAAAAGGACAAGTACGGGGTTTTGACGCGCAAAGAGAGCTGCCGGTCGGTGTAAGGCAGCGGCAGAAGCCTCCGAAGATCCCCTTGGAGCAGCCGGGCCGAACCGCAAGTAAGCCCGGACGGGACTTCCCGTTACAGAAGGCGAGTGCCCGCGTTTTGATGCGCGGGAATTCAGGTGGTACCGCGGTCATTTATCGCCCTGAGCCAAGGCTCGGGGCGTTTTGTTTTTGCAGGAGGAATTATGGAATACAAACAGACGCTCAACATGAACAAGTCGGGCTTTCCGATGCGCGGCGGGCTTCCGATGCGCGAGCCGGATATGCTGAAGCACTGGCAGGAACTCGACCTTTACAACGAACTGCTCAAAAAGAACGAGGGTAAGCCCCGCTTTGCCCTGCACGACGGCCCTCCGTTCTCCAACGGCGCGCTGCACATGGGCCACGCGCTCAACAAGTGCATCAAGGACTTTATGATCCGCTCGGCGGCCATGCGCGGGTACTACACCCCGTACATCCCCGGCTGGGACAACCACGGTATGCCCATCGAGTCCGCCATCATCAAGCAGAACAAGCTCAACCACAAGGCCATGCCCATCCCGGAGTTCCGCTCCGCCTGCCATGACTTCGCGCAGCATTATATTGACGTGCAGATGGAGGGCTTCAAGCGCCTCGGCGTCGTGGCCGACTGGGAGCACCCGTATAAGACCATGGCCCCCAGCTTTGAGGCCGAGGAGGTCAAGGTCTTCGGCGCGATGTACAAAAAGGGCTACATCTATAAGGGCCTGAAGCCCGTCTACTGGTGCTACCACGATGAGACGGCGCTGGCTGAGGCCGAGATCGAATATCAGGACGATCCCTGCACCACGGTCTATGTCAAGTTCCCCCTGCACGACGATCAGGGCAAGCTCACGGACGAGGAGAAGAAGAACCTCTCGTTCGTCATCTGGACGACCACGATCTGGACGCTGCCCGGCAACCTCGCCATCGCGCTGAACCCGGTCGAAAGCTATGTCATCGTCCACAATCACCAGAACGGCGAGCAGTATCTCGTCGCCGAGGCGCTCATGGAGAAGGTCATGAAGGTCGGCGGCGTGGAGGACTATACCGTCGTTTCCCGGCACGAGGGCGCGTTCTTTGAGAACATGCTGGCAGACCATCCGTTCCTGCCGAAGACCTCCCGCCTTGTCCTGGCCGACTACGTCACCATGGACTCCGGCACGGGCTGCGTCCATACCGCCCCGGGCTTCGGCGCGGACGACTATCAGACCTGCCGCCGCTACGGCATGGACATGGTCGTTCCCGTGAACGATCAGGGCCGCCACACCGACTACGCGGGCAAATACGCCGGGATGCTGGTCGAGGAATCGAACCCCGTGATCCTGAAGGATATGCAGGAGAGCGGCGCGCTGTTCGCCTCCGAGCAGATCGTCCACTCCTATCCGCACTGCTGGCGCTGCAAGAAGCCCATCATCTTCCGCGCCACCCCGCAGTGGTTCTGCTCCGTCGAATCGTTCAAGGACGCGGCCTGCGCCGCGTGCGACGACGTGCGGTGGCTGCCCGCGTGGGGCATTGACCGCATGAAGGCCATGATCCGCGAACGCGCCGACTGGTGCATCTCCCGTCAGCGCCGCTGGGGCCTGCCGATCCCGGTGTTCTACTGCAAGGACTGCGGCAAGCCCGTCTGCACGGATGAAACCATCGCCAAGATCTCGAAGCTGTTCGGCGAATTCGGCTCGAACGTCTGGTTCGAGAAGGACGCGGACGAACTCGTCCCCGAAGGCTTCGCCTGCCCGCACTGCGGCGGCAGGCACTTTGAGAAGGAAACAGATACGCTTGACGGCTGGTTCGACTCCGGCTCGACGCACTTTGCTTCCATGCAGAAGGATCAGGGCTTCTGGCCCGCGACGGTCTACCTTGAGGGCCTCGATCAGTACCGCGGCTGGTTCCAGTCGAGTCTGCTGACCGCTGTCGGCGCGCTTGGGAAGGGCGCTCCCTTTAAAGAGTGCGTCACCCACGGCTGGACGGTCGATGGCGAGGGCAAGGCCATGCACAAGTCCCTCGGCAACGGCGTCGATCCTGCGGACGTGTTCAAGAAATACGGCGCGGACATCTGCCGCCTGTGGGCAGGCTCGGCGGATTATCACGTCGATGTGCGCTGCTCCGATGAGATCTTCAAGCAGCTGAGCCAGAACTACCTCAAGTTCCGCAATACGGCGAAGTTCTGCCTTGACAATCTGACCGATTTCGACCCCAACCAGCTGACCGCGCCCGCCGATATGGAGGCGCTCGACCGCTGGGCCATCACGAAGCTGAACGAGCTGCTGGTCAGGTGCGAGGCGGCGTATCAGAACTATGAATTCCTGACCGTCTCCCACGCCGTCAACGATTTCTGCGTCGTCACGCTTTCGAGCCTCTATCTCGATATCATCAAGGACCGCCTGTACTGCGACGGCGCGGATTCCGCCGCCCGCCGCTCGGCGCAGAGCGCGCTGTGGATCATCCTCGATGCCATGACAAAGGTCTTCGCGCCGATCCTCGCGTTCACCTGCGACGAGATCTGGCTCCAGATGCCGCACCGCAACGGCGACGACGGCCGCAACGTGCTGCTGAACCAGATGTCGAAGCCGTATGCGGACTACGCGCTGTCTGACACCGAAATGGCCGTCTGGGAGACTGCCCTGCGCGTCCGCTCGGACGTCAACGGCGTGCTGGAGACTGCCCGCGCCGACAAGCGCATCGGCAAGAGCCTCGAAGCGCACGTGGCGCTGTTTGCAAACGACGAGGACGCAAAGGCCGCACTGGATGCGGTCAAGTCCGTCGATCTGCCGGAGATCTTCATCGTCTCCAACGTCAGCACGAACGAGACTGCCCCCGCAGAGGGCGCCGTCGTCGGACAGGGCGTGAACTTCCCCGGCCTGACCATCGCTGTGACCGAGGCGAAGGGAACGAAGTGCCCGCGCTGCTGGATGCACTCCGAAAGCCCCGACGAGCACGGCCTGTGCCCGCGCTGCGCCGCCGTCTGCAAGGCCCTCGGCGTTGTGTTTGAATAAGCCATATGAAAAAAAAACCGCGCCCGCCGCTGTACCAGCGGCGGGCGCACTATGTTTTTTAAGCACTGGCGCTTCGGTCAAATCCGGAACAGCCGTCTTGCGTTTTCTGCCGTTGCGGCAGCAGCAGCTTCTGCGGAAATGCCGCGAAGCGCCGCGATCTTTTTTGCCACGAACGGCACGAGGCTCGGGTCGTTGCGGCGGCCTCTGAACGGCTCCGGGGCCATATAGGGACAGTCGGTTTCGATGAGAATGCGGTCCAGCGGGATCTTTTCCGCGACCTCGACCGCCTTGCGTGCGTTTTTGAACGTGACCACGCCGGTAAAGCCGATGTACCAGCCGCGCTTTACCAGCTCCTTCGCCATCTCATAGCTGCCGGAAAAGCAGTGGAACACGCCGGTCACGTCCGGGAAATCGCTGATGATGCGCAGTCCGTCCTCATGCGCCTCGCGCTCATGGATCACGACGGGAAGCGACAGCTCCTGCGCAAGCTTCATCTGCATCCGGAACGCCCGCTGCTGCACGTCTCTCGGAGGGTCTTCGTAATGATAATCCAGACCGATCTCTCCGATGGCCTTCACGCGCGGGTCCTTGCACAGCGCGCGGTATTCCCCGATCCGCGCCTCGTCCACCTGCTCCGCGTCGTCCGGGTGGCTGCCGACAGCGGCCCAGATCCAGTCGTACTGATGGGCCAGCTCGACCGCGTGATGGGACGACGGGCCGTCGCAGCCGATCTCCATCATGCCGGTGACGTCCGCTGCGCGCATTTTTTCCACAATGTTCACAAAGTCCTGTGCAAAACAGTCCTCGCCCAGATGGGCGTGAGAATCAAAATACATGGCTTACTCCTTTGACGGCTTATTCTGCTCCAGCCAGATGAGCAGCACCGCGATATCCGCGGGCGATACGCCCGAAATGCGGCTGGCCTGTCCGACGGACAGGGGGCGGATTTCGCTCAGCTTCTGCCGCGCCTCGACGCGCAGGCCCTGAATGGACAGATAATCGATCGACTCCGGCAGGAGCCTGCCCTCCTCGCGGGCAAATTCCTCGACCTGCTTCTGCTGGCGGGCGATGTAGCCTGCGTATTTCATGCGGATCTCGACGGCCTCGCGGATGACGGGCGGCAGCTCGGGCCGCTCCGGATCGAAGGGGGCCAGATCATCATAACTCAGCTGCGGCCGGCGCACCAGATCGGCAAGCCGCGCCGAGCCTTCGACCGGCGCGGTGTCGTGCGCGCGGAGCATCTCGTTCAGCGCTTCGCTTTCTGCCGCGCCCGTGGCCTCCAGCCGTTTGATCTCCTGCGCGACCGTGCGGTATTTTTCCTGCACGGCAGCATCCTGCGCGTCCGAGACGAGGCCGATGCGGCGGCCGATGGGCGTCAATCGCTCGTCGGCGTTGTCCTGCCGGTGCAGGAGCCGGTATTCTGAGCGCGAGGTCATGATGCGGTACGGCTCGTTCGTGCCCTTCGTGACCAGATCGTCGATGAGCGTGCCGATATAGCCGTCGGAGCGCTTTAAGACCATCGGCTCTTCGCCTTTTATCTTCAGCGCCGCGTTCACGCCCGCGACGAAGCCCTGCACGGCGGCCTCCTCATAGCCGGACGAACCGTTGAACTGGCCCGCGCCGTAAAGGCCGGGGATCTTTTTGCTCTCGAGCGTCGGCAGAAGCTCGGTCGGGTCGATGCAGGCATATTCAATGGCGTAGGCCGGGCGCATCATCTCCGCGTGCTCCAGCCCCCTGATGGTGTGGAGCATTTCGAGCTGCACATCCTCCGGAAGCGAGGAGGAAAGGCCCTGAATGTATAATTCGTCCGTATACAGCCCGCACGGCTCGACAAACAGCTGGTGGCGGGACTTGTCCGGAAAGCGATCAATCTTCGTCTCGATGGACGGGCAGTAGCGCGGGCCGACGGATTCAATCATGCCGTTAAAGAGCGGCGACCGGTCATGGTTGGCCTTGATGATCTCGTGCGTTTTTTCGTTCGTATAGGTCAAATAGCAGACCGCCTTATTTTCCGGCGGCGTCTCGGTCGAAAACGAGAAGGGAACCGGGTGCTGATCGCCGGGCTGCAGCTCCATCTGCGTCACGTCGATTGAACGGCGGTTCACACGCGGCGGCGTGCCGGTCTTGAACCGGCGCATCCGAAGGCCGAGCGCAGCCAGCTGCTCCGCAAGGCCGATACCGGCCTGCATCCCGTCCGGGCCGGAGGAATAGGCGCAGTCGCCGGTGATGACGCGCGCGTCCAGATACGTGCCGGAGGCGATGACGCAGGCCTTGACGGAATAGACCGCGCCGAGGCGCGTGACGACAGCGGACACATGGCCGTCCGTCAGGCGAAGCTGCGTGACCATGGCCTGCTTGAGATCAAGATGCTCCTGCCTCTCAAGCGTGCGCTTCATATCCTCCTGATAGCGCCGCCGGTCGGCCTGCGCGCGGAGGGAGTGGACAGCGGGGCCCTTGCCAAGGTTCAGCATCCGGTACTGGATGCACGAGCGGTCGGCGGCCTTTGCCATTTCCCCGCCCAGCGCGTCAAGCTCCCGCACCAGATGGCCCTTGCCCGTGCCGCCGATGGCGGGGTTGCAGGGCATATTGCCGACGGCGTCCAGATTGATCGTGAACACGACCGTCTCCAGTCCCATCCGCGCACAGGCTAGTCCTGCCTCGATCCCGGCGTGTCCCGCGCCGATCACGGCGATATCATACCGCCCAGCGTCAAATTCCATAGATATCCCTCCAATACGGGTGCTATTTTATCAGTAAATATACCCGATTGCAAGAAGTGTGGCCGCGTGCGGAAAAAAATTCCGCCGCGACAGCGTTCGGCAGACTTTTCCCTCTGCGGGTGCTATTTTATAGATACAGCTTATCCAATGCGAGCGCACTTCATATCCCTGGCAGCGGCCCAGGCCGCCGCCAAATCCCACAACCCCATCTTCCCCCGGCCAGAGCTGGCCGGGGGTCTTTTTTGATCGTGCGGTGCTGCCCTTAGCGTCAGTTGACAAGGGCACGCACGCTTGCGGGCCGGACTGGGCCGCCGTCTGCCGCGTTATCGTCCTTGACATACGCCAGTATGTCTGCGTCCTCTGCCTTGCAGACAACGCCCCAGACCAGTCGGCAAGTCCTTCGGAGTTTTTCACGGAGGATAAACGGCGGCTGGCCAGGCAGACGAGGCAGGCGGGCTGTCGCCCGCCAACGAGGATAACGACGCCAGACGTCGTTTTGCCCCGTGAAAAACCGTGTGTGCCCTTGTCAACTGACGCTACGCATACCCGTACATACCGCGCACGGAGACTTCTCCGGAGGCGACGGCGGCTTTTGTCCCGTCGGGGTAGGTAACGAGAAGGGCCGCCTCTTCGTCGATGCCGTCGGCGTGGGCGTAGGTCACGTCGTCGCCCCGGACGAGCTTGACGTCCTGTCCGATGGTGATGCAGTGGGCGGCAAATTCCCGCAGCCAGGCGTCTTTTTCGGTGAACAGGGCCTGCTCCAGTTCGCAAAGCGACCGGACGAGGGCGGCGGCGAGGCGGGCGCGGTCGGGCTTCTGGCCGGTAAAGGCCTCCAGACTGGCCGACATGGCGCTGACCTCCGGCGGCAGGTCGACGCGGGCGCAGTTGATGCCGATGCCAACGACGGCGTAGTCGACCTCGCGCGATTCGGCCTCGATGCCGATCTCAGTGAGGATGCCGCAGAGCTTTTTCCCGCCGAGCACAAGATCGTTCGTCCATTTGATATCGGGATACACGCCGCTGACCGCGAGGACCGCCCGTGCGGCGGCGACCGCAGCCATGGCCGTGAGGTGCATGAGGGCTTCCGGCTTTGCGTGCGGGCGCAGGATCACGCTGAAATACAGACCGCCCGGCGGGGAGACGAAGGTACGGCCCCGGCGGCCCTTTCCTGCGGTCTGGCAGCCGGTCAGAACGACGGTGCCGTCCGGCGCACCCTCGGCGGCGAGGCGCTTGCAGGCGTTGTTCGTGGAATCCACGCTGGGCACGGCTGTCACCAGCGTCTGCCACGGATGGCCGGACAGGTGTGCGCGCACAAGGGCCGTATCGAGCCGGTCTGGAACGGATGCGAGCGTATAGCCGCGCTTCGGCGCGGCGTCGATCCCATAGCCCTCCTGCCGCAGCTGGTCGATGGTCTTCCAGACGGCGGCGCGGGTCACGCCGAGGGTCTTGCAGATCCCCTCGCCGGAGACGGGTTCCCGCGCATTCAACAGCATGGAGAGAACTTCTTCTTTCAACATGATAAATATCCCCTTGATTTTTCGTTCGGTTTCGTGTATTGTAAACCTGTTTTTAAATTTGGTTTACAAAAGGAGAACTTCTTATGCAGCACAGAAAGACCTTGATGCTGGTCCTGACCGCCCTGTTCGCCGCGCTGACGGCGATCGGTGCCTTTTTCAAGATTCCCTTCGCGCTGGCGGCGATCTCGCTGCAATTCCTGTTCACGGCCATGGCCGGCATTCTGCTCGGCGCGGGCTACGGCGCGCTGTCGCAGGCCGTGTATGTGCTGATCGGACTGGTGGGCGTGCCGATCTTCGCGCTGGGCGGCGGATTTTCCTATGTCCTGCAGCCGACGTTCGGCTTTTTGCTGGGGCTGATCCCGTCGTCGTTCGTGATCGGGAAGCTGGCGAAGCGGCCCCTGACCTTCTGGGGGACGGCGCTTGCCATGCTGGCAGGGCTGGCTGTTCTGTATGCTATCGGCGTGCCGTATATGGCGCTGATCGCGAACGCGTATCTGGGCAAAGGGCTGACGTTCTGGCAGGTCATCAAGAACGGTATGCTGATCTATCTGCCGGGCGATCTTTTGAAGATCGCACTTGGAAGCTTTTTGTGCGTCGCCATCACGCGGCGGCTGCCGCAGGTCTTCGCCGCGGCCTGATCTCCGCTTTTCCTTTATAGAATCACACTTTTTCCCGCTTGTCAACCTGCCGCATCAGCGGTTCTTGCTAAAAGCGCCCAAACAGGCGTATCCCGTTTCGTGCATTTTTCCGAATTGCGCCTTGACAGACACGCGGCAAACCGGTACAATGTAGGGTAGGATTTGTATGGCTGTAATGGGACTTGGGGAAGCTCATTGCGCTTTATGATTCAAGTCGCCGGAGTGCCGGCGTACCCAATACTGAAAACAGGAGGTGTGATTCGCAGTTTATGGAATTTAATACGCTATGCCTCATCCTTAGCATCGCGGCAGTCGTGCTCTGCGCGGTCTTCTTCGCGGCCGGCGTTCTGTACCGCAAAAAGGTTGCGGAAAAGCAGATCGGTTCCGCCGAAGAGGAAGCCCGGCGCATCATCAACGAAGCCATCAAGGGCGGAGAAAGCAAAAAGCGCGAAATGCTGCTCGAAGCGAAGGAAGAGATCCATAAATCACGCAGCGAATACGAACAGGAGGTCAAGGAGCGCCGCGCGGAAGTCTCCAAGCAGGAGCGCCGTCTGCAGCAGAAGGAAGAAGCCCTTGACAAGAAGATCAATCTTCACGAGAAGAAAGAGGACGAGCTGGCCAAGAAGATCGCGGCCATCGACAAGAAGCAGGAAGAGGTCGACTCTCTCAAGCGCAGCCAGATGGAGGTTCTGGAAAAGATCTCCGGCCTGACGCAGGACGAGGCCAAGGCCTACATCCTCAAGGGCGTGGAAGACGACGTGCGCCACGAGACCGCGATGAAGATCAAGGAGATCGAGACGCAGATGAAGGAGGAGGCCGATCAGACGGCCCGCGAGATCATCGCCACCGCCATCCAGCGCTGCGCGGCAGACCATGCCGCCGAAACGACCGTCTCCGTCGTACCGCTGCCCAACGATGAAATGAAGGGCCGCATCATCGGCCGCGAGGGCCGCAACATCCGCACGCTTGAAACCATCACCGGCGTTGACCTCATCATCGACGATACCCCGGAGGCCATCACCGTCTCCTCGTTCGATCCCGTCCGCCGCGAGGTCGCGCGGCTTGCGCTTGAAAAGCTCATCGCCGACGGCCGCATCCATCCGACCCGCATTGAGGACATGGTCGAAAAGGCCCGCCGCGAGGTCGACCACACCATCAAGGTCGAGGGCGAACGCGCCACGTTCGAAACGGGCGTGCACAATCTGCACCCCGAGCTGATCAAGCTCCTGGGCCGCCAGAAATACCGCACGTCCTACGGCCAGAACGTGCTGAACCACTCCATCGAGGTCGCGCACATTGCGGGCCTGATGGCGGCCGAGCTGGGCGTCGACGTGACGCTGGCAAAGCGCGCAGGCCTGCTCCACGACCTCGGCAAATCTGTTGACCACGAGATGGAAGGCAGCCACGTCCAGCTGGGCGTCGAGCTTGCCAGAAAGTACAAGGAGAACCCCGTCGTCATCAACGCCATCGAGGCGCACCATGGCGACGTTGAGCCGCAGACCGTCATTGCCTGTCTCGTGCAGGCAGCCGACGCGATCTCCGCTGCACGCCCCGGTGCACGCCGTGAGAACGTCGAGAACTATATCCGCAGGCTCGAAAAGCTCGAAGAGCTGACGAACTCCTTCCCCGGCGTTGAGAAAGCCTACGCCATTCAGGCCGGCCGCGAGGTCCGCGTAATGGTCAAGCCCGAGGAGGTCACGGAGGACAACATGATCCTTCTGGCCCACGATCTTGCCAAGAAGATCGAGTCCGAACTCGAATACCCCGGCCAGATCAAGGTCAACGTCATCCGCGAAACAAAAGCAGTCGAATACGCAAAATAAAACCAGCAGCGCCCGGATATCCGGGCGCTGTTTTTGTGTGCTATCCTCCTTCTGTGCATCTGCTCCGTAGTGGCGGACGACTCTGTCCGCCCGCAGGATATATCGGTTTTACGGATATCTTCGGCGAAACCGCAACTTCCCAGCGGGCCGATGTAGGCATCGGCCCCTACAGAACTCCGGCGAATCCGTACTTCCTTGCAAGTTTTGAACGAAAGGCGTTTTTACAGCAGATATTGAATCGCAGCTATTCACAAATTTGGTGCACCATAACAGGCGGCGCGTACCAAATCGCCCGTAGGGTGAGTCCATGTGTTCGTAACGGCTATAAAACAGGTGCTTCCCTGAACTGCACCCGCAGCACGCACCAAACCGTAACCAGCGCCCCTTTTCTTCCCATTCTTTTCCGGAAAGACGGAAAAGAATGGGCCGCCGGAGGCTCGTCGAACCGCTTCGCTGGGTTCGCCGGGAATCTATGGTGCCGGCAAAACAAGCCCCTTGTCATGCGCTTCCGTAGGCATGACAAGGGGCAGTGTTGGTCTATGAAACCTTAAATTTCCGGCTTTCCAGAACCGCCTGCTCGTCGCAGCGGTTGTTTTTTTCGTTTTCCTCGTGGCCCTTGACCCAGTGATAGTGAATCTCATGCTGGCTCACGAGGCCGAGGAGCATTTCCCAGAGGTCGGGGTTCAGGGCGGGCTTTTTATCGGACTTGACCCAGCCCTTTTTCCGCCAGCCCCATGCCCATCCCTTTTCCAGCGCGTCAATGACATACTTGGAATCGGAATACAGCTCCACGATGCACGGCTCGCGCAGGGCAAGCAGCGCCTGAATGACGGCGGTCAGCTCCATGCGGTTGTTCGTGGTGCGCGCTTCGCCGCCGGAGATCAGCTTCTCGTGTCCGTTGTATTCCAGAATCGCACACCAGCCGCCGGGGCCGGGATTGCCGGAGCAGGCCCCGTCGGTGTAGATGGTCACTGTTTTCATACGAAATCGTTTCCATCAGGTGTGCTGATTTCCGGTTCCGGATTCTGGTTCTCCGCAGGCTCTTCCGGCTCGCGGTCGACGCGGTCGACGGAAATGACGCGGCTGCCGGCTTCAAGGCGCATGAGAATGACGCCCTGCGTGTCGCGGCCGTAGATGTTGATATCCGCCGCCGCCATGCGGATGAGCACACCGCCGTTTTCGATCAGCATGATATCATCCGCATCGTCCACGATCGCCACGCCCGCGATTCTGCCGGTCTTGGCCGTGATGTTATAGCCCTTGAGGCCCTTGCCGCCGCGGTTCTGCGGACGGCGCTGGCCGTCCTCGCCGAGGCGCAGATAGGCTTCGATCTCCGTGCGCTTGCCGTAGCCGTATTCCGTGACGGAAAGCAGCTGCTTTGCCTTCGCGGCGATGCCCGCGCCGACCACATAATCGCCCGCGTCCAGCATCATGCCGCGCACACCGGCCGCGTCGCGGCCCATGACGCGCACGTCGTTTTCGTTGAAGCAGATGACCATGCCGTTCGCGCTTGCAAGCAGGATATCCTGTTTGCCGTCGGTCTTCATGACGGCGATCAATTCATCGCCCTCCGAGAGCGTCAGCGCGCGGATACCGGCCTTGCGCGCGGTATTGAGGCTTGCCAGCTCCAGCCGCTTGACGGTGCCGCTTCTGGTGACGAAGACGAGATAATCCTCGTCGAACTCATGCACGGTGATACCCGCCGTGACCTTCTCGCCCGGCTCAAACGGGAGAATGTTGACCAGATTCGTGCCCTTGGCCGTGCGGCCTGCCTCCGGGATCTGATAGCCCTTGCGGCGGTGCACCTTGCCGAGGTTCGTGAAGAAGAGGATATAATCATGCGTGGAGGCGGTGAACACACCCTCTACGAAGTCCTCCTCCTTCGTCGTCATGCCCGTGACGCCTCTGCCGCCGCGCTTCTGGCTGCGGTAGGTCGAGGCGGGAACGCGCTTGCAGTAGCCCGCGTGGGAGAGCGTGAAGACGCACTGTTCTTCTTCGATCAGGTCTTCAATGTCGATCTCGTCCTCGACGTCCTGAATTTCAGTCAGGCGGTCGTCGCCGTATTTGTCGCGGATGGCAGTCAGCTCGTCCTTCAGGACGCCTTTGAGCATTTCCTCGTTCGACAGCAGCTCGCGGTAATATTCGATGCGCTTTTCAAGCTCTGCGTATTCCGCCTCAAGCTTTTCGCGCTCCAGACCCTGCAGGCGCTTGAGCTGCATGTCCAGCACGACCTGCGCCTGAATTTCGGACAGATTGAACCGCTCCATCAGGCGCTCTTTTGCGTTGTCATAGCTTTCGCGGATGGTCTTGATGACCTCGTCGATGTTGTCCTCAGCGATGAGCAGGCCCTGCAGCACGTGCTGCCGGTCGAGCGCTTTTTTGAGGTCGTACTGCGTCCGCTTTGTGATGATCTCCTCCTGGAAGGCGAGATATTCATCCAGCATGTGGCGCAGGGACAGAATCTTCGGCTGCTGCTGGTTGTTGACCAGCGCAAGCATCGTCACGCCGAACGTCGTCTGCATCTGCGTCTGGGCAAACAGGCGGTTCAGAACGACCTGCGGGTTCGCGTCCTTTTTGAGTTCAATGACGACGCGCATACCGTTGCGGTCCGTCTCGTCGCGGATGTCGGAAATGCCCTCAAGGCGCTTGTCGCGCACCTGCTCGGCCATGTTGGCGATGAGCTGGCGCTTGTTGACCTGATAGGGAAGCTCGGTGACGATGATGCGCTCGCGGTTCTGGCCGAATTCCTCAAACTCCGTCCGGGCGCGGACGGTGATCTTGCCGCGGCCCGTGGCATACGCGGCGCGGATGCCGCTGCGGCCCATGATAATGCCCTTTGTCGGGAAATCCGGACCCTTGATATAGTCCATGAGGTCTGCCAGTTCCGCCTCCGGGTTTTCCAGAATGCAGATACAGGCGTTGATGACCTCGGTCAGATTATGCGGCGGGATATTTGTCGCCATGCCGACGGCGATGCCGGACGAGCCGTTGACCAGCAGATTCGGGAAGCGCGAGGGAAGAACGCGCGGTTCCTTTCTCGATTCGTCAAAGTTCGGGTCCCACAGAACCGTTTCCTTGTCGATATCGCGCAGCATCTCGTTGCAGAGCTTCGACATACGCGCCTCGGTGTAACGATAGGCCGCAGGGGGATCGCCGTCAACGGAACCGAAGTTGCCGTGGCCGTCGACAAGCGGATAGCGCATGGAGAAATCCTGCGCCAGACGGACCATCGCGTCATAGACCGATGCGTCGCCGTGCGGATGATACCGGCCCAGCACGTCGCCGACGCAAGTCGCCGACTTCTTGAACGGCTTGTCGGAGGTCAGACCGTCCTCGTACATGGCGTAGAGAATGCGCCGGTGGACGGGCTTCAGACCGTCGCGTACATCGGGCAGCGCACGGCCGACAATGACGGACATCGCGTAGTCGATGTACGAGCTTTTCATCTCATGCACAAGCTCCGACTGCACGATTCGCTGTTCGGGGAACATGATATCCTCGGGCTTGTAATCTTTTTTATGTGCCATTTATGCTTTCTCCTTTGTAGGGGCGGACGACTCTGTCCGCCCCAGGGAAGTTGCGTGTTCAGAACTGCTTATTTACAAACAGGGCATTTATTCCGGGCGGACAGAGCCTTCCGTCCCCTGCGATTTCTTCCAGACAGGTCAGATATCCAGATTCACGACGTATTTCGCGTTTTCCTCGATGAACTCCTTGCGCGGCTCGACGTCCTCGCCCATGAGGACGGTGAAGATCTGGTCGGCCTGCACGGCGTCTTCGAGCGTGATGCGGCGGAGCGTGCGCGTAGTGGGGTCCATGGTCGTCTCCCACAGCTCGTGCGGGTTCATTTCGCCAAGGCCCTTGTACCGGGCAATATCGATCTTCGCGTTCGGGTTGTCCGCACGCATTTCGGCGGAGATCTGGTCACGCTCGGGGTCGGAATACGCCACGCGCTGCGTCTTGCCGCGCGAGAGCTTGTAAAGCGGCGGGACGGCGGAATAGACGTAGCCGTGCTCGATCAGGGGCCGCATGAAGCGGAAGAAGAATGTGAGCAGGAGCGTGCGGATATGGCTGCCGTCGACGTCGGCATCGGCCATGATGATGACCTTGTGATAGCGCAGCTTGTCGAGGTTGAATTCGTCGCCGATGCCGGCGCCAAGCGCAGTGATGACCGGCTGGAGCTTGTCGTTGCCGTAGACCTTGTCGGCCCGGGCCTTTTCTACGTTCAGCATCTTGCCCCAGAGGGGGAGGATGGCCTGGAAGCGGGAATCTCTACCCTGCGTGGCCGAACCGCCTGCGGAATCGCCCTCGACGATGTAAAGCTCGGTGAGCGTGGGGTCGGTGTCGTTGCAGTCGCGCAGTTTATCCGGCATCTGTCCGGATTCAAGGCCCGTCTTGCGGCGGATGGCCTCGCGGGCCTTTCTGGCGGCCTCGCGGGCGCGGTTGGCCATCATGGCCTTGTCGAGAATGAGCTTGCCGACGGCTGGATTTTCCTCTAAGAATTCCGTCAGCTGCTGCGTGACGATGTTGCTGACAAGCGTGCGCATGGAGGCGTTGCCGAGCTTGGCCTTTGTCTGGCCCTCGAACTGCGCCTCGGTCAGCTTGACGGAAACGATGGCGGTCAGACCTTCGCGCACATCGTCGCCGGTGACCTTGTCGTCGCCCTTGATATAGCCCTTTTTGACGCCGTAGGCGTTGAGCACGTTTGTCAGCGCCCGCTTAAAGCCCTCCTCGTGCATACCGCCTTCTGGGGTATGGATATCGTTTGCAAACGAGACTATATTGGAGTTGAACGAATCATTATACTGCAGCGCGACCTCCGCCGTGTCGTCTCCCTTGGAGCCGGACATGTAGATGACCTGCTCGTGGATCGGCGTTTTGTGGCGGTTGTACCAGCGGACGAATTCGCGGATACCGCCCTCGTAGCACATGGAGTCCATGCGTTCCTTTTCGGGCTTGTCGGCGGATTCGATGCGCTCGTCGCGGATGGTGATGTGCAGACCGGCGTTCAGGAACGCCTGCTCACGCATACGGGTATGGAGCGTTTCGTAGTCATATTCCAGCGTGTCGAACATCTCGGGGTCGGGCTTGAAGGTGACCTTCGTGCCGTGCTTGTCCGTGGTGCCGATGACGCGCATTTCCTGGGTAATATGGCCGCGGGAGAATTTCATCTGATAAATTTTCCCGTCCTTGCTGACCTCGACCTCCAGCCACTCGGAAAGGGCGTTGACGACCGACGCGCCGACGCCGTGCAGACCGCCGGAGACCTTATAGCCCCCGCCGCCGAATTTGCCGCCCGCGTGCAGGACGGTATAGACGACCTCCAGCGCGGGCTTGCCGGTCTGGGCCTGAATGTCGACGGGGATGCCGCGGCCATCGTCGGTGACGGTGATGGTGTTGCCCTCGTTGATGGTCACAACGACGTGCTTGCAGTATCCGGCCAGCGCCTCGTCGATCGCGTTGTCGACGATCTCATAGACCAGATGGTGCAGACCTGAGCTGCTGGTCGAGCCGATGTACATACCAGGCCGCTTTCTGACGGCCTCCAATCCCTCCAGAACCTGGATCTGACTGGCGTTGTATTCGTGTTCGGCTTCGATGATATCTTTGATTTCTTCTGTCATATTGCTTCTCCTTTAGCAGAGATCGGACTGCGCTGCGCGTCCTGCATCCGTTTGAGCAGGACGGCGGCGTTATATTTTGTCAGAATGACGCGGTTTTCTCCGTATTCGCTGACGACCAGAAAGGATTTCGGCAGCTCGTCCGTCGCTTCGACGACGGCGCCGGCCCTTTGGGCCTCCGCGAGAAATTTCCGCGTCCATTTGGAGCAGCTGGTGTTGTCCAGATCAAACACGCCCACGACGGATTCCGACCGGACGGAAAAATCGCCGCCGATATTCAGGTACATGACGCTTCCTCCCGGATCTGTCCGCCCTCCACAAAAATGCGTTTGCCGATATTCGTGATGCGTTCCGGCTCACAGCAGGTGATGAGCACCTGCCCGGAACGGATCTGATTGAGCACAAAATCCTGCCGCCGTGCGTCCAGCTCGGACAGCACGTCGTCCAGCAGCAGAACCGGCTCCTCGCCGGTGTCGGCGCGGAATAATTCGCGCTCGGCCAGCTTGAGACTGATAGCCGCCGTGCGGGTCTGGCCCTGCGAGCCGTAGGCTTTGACGGAACGCTCGCCGAGAAGCGTTTCAAAATCGTCCTTATGCGGGCCGGACAAACACTGCCCGGAATCCAGCTCGGCGCGGTAATGCGCCTGCTGGTGGTCGAGCAGCTGCTGAAAAATCGTTTTTTTATCCGCGAACGGGTCCGTCACGGTCGAGACGGTCTGATAGACGAGGGAAAGCTCCTCCCGGCCGCCAGAAAATTCCGCATGGTACAGCCGTGCCTGTTTGGAAAGCTCCCGCAGGAATTTTGCCCGGTAGGCGATCACGACCGCGCCGACCTGCGCCATGCGGTAGTTGAACTCCGGCAGCGGCTCCAGCAGGGAAGGGGCGTCGTGATAGTCTTTTAAAATTCTTGATTTGCTGTCGTACAGCTTCTGATATTCCGCCAGCGCCTGCGCGTAGCCGGGCCGGAGCTGGCACAGGGCGGTATCGAGAATCTTCCGTCTTCCGGAAGAGCCGCTTTTTAAGATCAGCAGATCGTCCGGACAGAACAGAACGGTCGTCAGCACACCGGAAAGCCCGGCGGCAGACCGCTGCTTCACGCCGCCGATGTAGAGCTGACGCGGCCTTCTCCCGGAAAACAGCACGGCGCGCAGGCTCTGCTCTCTGCCGCCTGAAAACAGGGTGCAGCTTAAATCTGCAAATTCTGCGCCAAAGCGGATCAGCTCCTGATTGCGGGCGGTGCGGAAGCTTTTGCCGGTGGAGAGATAGAAGACGGACTCCAGAAGATTCGTCTTTCCCTGCGCGTTTTCGCCGACAATGAGATTCACACCGGGGTGCAGCTGGACGCTGGCCGTCTCGTAGCTCCGAAAATCGTAGAGCTGCAGGCTTTGCAGCTTCATGCGTGCTCTTCCGTGACGCGCCAGGTGTTGTGCAGGAATGTAACTTCATCGCCGGGGTGCAGCTTCTTGCCGCGCATCGTGCAGACCTCGCCGTTGACAAGGACTTCCCCCTCCTGAATGAAGGTCTTGGCCATGCCGCCGGACTCAATGGCGTTGGCGAATTTCAGAAAATCCTGCAATTTGATAAATTCAGTATGGATGGGAATCTCAATGGGCGCATCCGAAAGCTTTTTTGTGACTCTGACCTTCATCTTATTCCCCCGCTTTCAGCCGGACCGGCAGGACCATATAGCTGTACCGCTCGGACCCGTCGCAAGGATTCATGACGATGGGGCTTAACCCATTGATGAGTTCCAGCGAGCACTCTGCATCCGGGATCGCGCGCAGCGCGTCGAGCAGGTACCGGCAGTTGAAGCCGATCTCCATATCCTGTCCGTCGCCCGCGATCTGGCAGACGTCATGCGCTTCGCCGATGGTGGAGACGGAGCGGAAATCCGCCGTATTTTCGCCGAATTTGCAGCGCACCGGACTTTTGAGCTTTTCGGAGATGATCAGACCGACACGTTCGATGGAATCGGTCATTTTCGCGACGTTTACCGCCAGCTTGACCGGCTGGTTCTGCGGCAGGACGCGCCGCCAGTCCAAGAATTCACCCTCCAGCAGACGGCAGACCAGCGTTGCCTCGCCGATGGTGAAGAGGATATGCTTGCTGCCGAGGAAGAACGTGCAGGCTTCGTCCGTATCGCCGAGGATTTTTTCCGCTTCCTTCAGCGCTGCGGCAGGCACGACGAATTTGAGCGTCCGCCCGATCGGTTCCTCCGATTTCCAGCGGCGCAGCGCCAGCCGGTAGCCGTCGACGGCGACGACCGTAATAGAGGAATCCTCGACCTCAAACAGGCAGCCGGTATGGATGGGGCGGGCCTGATTTTCGCTGACGGCAAAGCTGGTGCCGCCGATCATGGCTTTCAGCTCGTTCTGCGGCAGGCTGATACCCTTGTCGGACTCGACCTCCGGCAGCTCCGGGTAATCTTCGGACGACATGGCCGTGATGGAAAACGAGGAAATGCCGCCGCGGATGGAGACTTTGAACTTTTCGTCGACCGAAATACTGACGGTATCGCCCGGCAGCTTCCGGATGATGTCGAAGAAGAGACGGGAGGGCATAATGCAGGCGCCAGTCTGCTGGATCTCTGCGTCGACGGAGATGGTGATGCCCGTTTCAAGATTATAACCGGAAAGCGTCAGCTTTACGCCGGCCCGGATATAAATTCCTTCGAGCGCCGGAATGGTGCTCTTCTGCGCGACGGTACGGGAAGCGACGGAGATGGCGCTCACCAGCGCATTTTTTTCACAGGTAAATTTCATGGAACTTCCTCCGTTTCTTCTTTCAAAAGAAAGAAAGGATATTTTTTAGAAGTACGTAGCAGTAGGGGAATTTTATGTGGAAAAGCTGTTTTCGCCTTGACGTATCAACGCTTTTTTATCCACAGGCAGGTGTGCAGAAAAAAGAATGTTATCAACACGCATTTTTGTGAAACCTCTGTTTCACAGCTTTCCACAGAGAATGTGTGTGGATTCCACAGGGGGGTGTGGACAAAATCAGAGCTTGCTGTTGATGTTGGCCGTAATGTCGCGGATGTTGTCGGCGAGCGTTCCGGTGCCTGCGGCAAGCTGCTGCTCGACCTTTTTGAGCGAGTGGATGACGGTCGAATGGTCGCGGCCGAATTCTTTGCCGATGTCGGGAAGACTCAGATTCGTGAGCTTTCGCACCAGATACATCGCGACCTGCCGCGCCTCGGCGGTGTTCTTGTTCTTGAGCGTGCCGCGGATGACGGATTCCTCAATGTTATAGAACCGGGAGACTTCGCCGATGATGAGGTTCGGCGTTGGCAGATTCTCGGCTTTTTCCTTGTTGTACATATCCTTGATGGCGCGGGACACGTTCGGGACGGTCAGCTCCATGTTGTCAAGGGCATGATAGGCGCGGATCTTTTTGACCGTGCCCTCCAGCAGACGCACGTTGGAGGTCACGTTTTCGGCGATGAACGTACACACGTCGTTCGGCAGATCGAAGCCGAGCGAGACGGATTTGTTCTTGATGATCGCCATGCGCGTCTCGAAATCAGGCGGCTGGATATCTGCAATCAGGCCCCATTCGAACCGGGTTTTCAGACGGTCCTCCAGACGCAGCATCTCATTGGGAGGCCGGTCGGCGGTCAGGACGATCTGGTGGTGGTTCTCGTAGAGGTTATTGAAGGTATGGAAAAATTCCTCCTGCGTCGATTCCTTGCCGGCGATAAACTGGATATCGTCGACGAGGAACAGGTCGGCATTGCGGTATTTATAGCGGAACTCATTGTTCCGGCCCTCCTGCAGGGCGGCAATCAGCTCGTTTGTAAACTGATCGCCCTTGATATAGACGATATTATAGCTGGGGTGGTTCTTATGCACGACGCTGGCGATGGCGTAAAGCAGGTGCGTTTTGCCAAGGCCGGACGGACCGTAAATAAAAAGGGGATTATACGTTTCCGCCGGGTTATTGGCGACGGAAACGGCGGCGGCGTGCGCGAAGCGGTTCGAGGAGCCGACGACAAAGTTGTCGAAGGTGAATTGCGGGTTAAACTCGATGAACTCCGGCTTTTGCGATTTGCCGCGATAGGCCTCGATTTCCGTATCGTCGAGCACGACGACGTCGACGTTCAGCTGGAAGATCTCCTGCATGGCTTCCTTGATGTAGCCGACGCAGCGGCGGAGAATGATATCCTTGCGGAAGGAGGAGGGGGAGTAGAGCACGAGCTTTTCATCCGTCAGCTCGAGAATCTCAGTGTCGTCAAACCAGGTCGACACGACCTGCGGGGTCAGGCGGGACTCCATATGCCCCAGAACCTTGGCCCAGACGTAAGCGGAAGAATACATGGCGCAGCTCCTTTCTGTATGTGCCGCGCGGGCAGAAAAAGCACAAAATTATACACACTAATCATAGCACAGCTGTGGACAATTTTCAAGGGGAGATGGGGAAGACTCTTTAATATAATAAGAATATAAAAAAATCTCCCCTTCGGGAAGGAAGATTTTCTGCATATTGGATGGGTGGTTATGCCTCCGGCGGCCCCTTCTTTTCCGCCTTGCCGGAAAAAAAGGGGGAGAAAAGGGGCGCTTGGTTACGGTTGGTGCGTGCTGCGGGTACGATTCAGGCAAGTCCTGATTTTTAGTCGTTGCGAACACGCAAACTCACCCTACGTGCGCTATGGTACGCGCCGCACCGCAAAAAGGCCCGCTGTCCGGGTGCGTTGGGAGTTTTCAGATACACCCTAAGCCTCTGTAGGGGCGGACGACTCTGTCCGCCCACAGAAAGCAGTGTTTTTCGGGAATCTACGGCGGATTCGCAATTTCCAAGAGGGCCGATGTGGGCATCGGCCCCTACAATGGTGCGCGCGTTCAGAACACCACCCGGATCAGAATCATATACACGATCGTACCGCCTGCGATGGACAGGAGCATACTGACGGCGACGAATTCCAGACTGCCGCCATAGATCACGGCGCTCATGACCATCGGATACCAGAAGGCAAAGCCGGATGTGCTCATCTGAATGCCGTAGGCCATCGCGAGGAACCAGAAACCTGCGAAGATCGGAACGGTATAGGGAAACGCCGCGCGCAGCGCGGCGAGCTTGCTGTTTCTCATGACGTTGAATGATTACTCCAATTCGTTGATCTTGTTTTGCAGGGATTCATAGAACCGGCCCAGATGCACGCCGTCGACAAGTCGGTGGTTGACCTCAATGGAAAGGCCCAGCGTTTCGCGGCCGTTTTCCTGCCGGACATATTTGCCCCAGGTGATGCGGGGAATGGCGTCGTCCTGGTCAATCTGCCGCTCATTCGTACAGCAGGTAAGATCGAACCACGGAAGACACGAGATATAGATCAGATCATCCGTTTCAGAGGACGACTCCAAAAACGAGGTCTGCGCTTCGCTCCGCTCCTTCGCAGCGCGGCAGAAGTCCGCCAGCGTACCTTCACACGGACACGTGATGATCTGGAACTGCTCGCTGCCCTTTTTCAGCTCTGTAAAGCTCGGGGTGCGTTTGTCCAGCAGAAAAACGCTGTCGTCGCGGATGGTATAGCGCAGGTTCTCGACCTCGTTGACCGCCTGTGTGACGAGATACGTCATGACGTAATAGAAGGACAGACCATGCGTCTTGGTATACGCATGCAGCTGCGTCACGTCCACGCGGAAGCAGACGCTGTAGAACGGCTGATCGAGCACGGAGAAGAAGGAAAAGATATCTCTGCGCGGCCAGCTGGGCAGATCGATTTTCTGACAGGAAGCAGACATAAGGAACCCTCCCGATTTTGATGGAATTAGTCTATCAGATTTATAGGCAAATGAAAAGGCCTGAAAATACACAAAAACGGACGCGGTCACCGCGTCCGTTTGAAATATTATTTGTTTTTCAGCAGATCACGGATCTCCGACAGGAGCTGCTCTTCCTTTGTGGGTTCCGGTTCCTTCTCAGGCTCCGGCTCGGCGGGCTTTTCCAGCTTCGCCTTTGCCATATTCATGGCCTTGACGACCAGAAATACGACGAACGCAATGAGCAGGAAATCGATGATCGTGGTCAGAAACGTCCCCAGACCCAGCACAACGGCCTCGGACACGACCGTTTCACCGTCCATGACGGCGGGCTTGAGCGTGATATTGAGCGTCGCCAGATCTACGCCGCCGATCAGACAGCCGATGAGCGGCATAATGATATCCGCGACAAGACTTGCACTGATCTTGCCGAACGCCGTCGCGATCACAACGCCGATGGCCATATCCATCACGTTGCCGCGCGAGATAAAGGTCTTGAATTCATTCAGAAATTTCTTCATCTGGTATGCCTCTCTTTTTCTTGATTTGGTTGGTCATGCCACCGGCGGCCCTATCTTTTCTCTCGCAAGAGAAAAGATAGGGGAGAAAAGAGTGCTTGGACGCGGTTGGTGCATCCTGCGGGTGCAATTTAGGTAAGAACAAAATTTTCAGTCGTTGCGAACACACATACTCACCTTATGGGCGCTATGGTACGCGCCGCCTGTTACGGTACATCAAGTTTGATAACAGCTGCCTTTGAATGGCTGCTGTAAAAACGCTTTGCGTTCAAAATTTGCAAAGCAGTACGGATTCGCCGGAGTTCTGTAGGGGCCGATGCCTACATCGGCCCGCTGGGAAGTTGCGGTTTCGCCGAAGATTTCCGTAAAACCGATATATCCTGCGGGCGGACAGAGTCGTCCGCCCCTACGGGGTACGAGTGCATCGAAATCTCACCGTAAGGGCCGACGGCTCTGTCGGCCCAGTGGGAAGGTTCGGTTTCGCCGAAGATTTCAGTAAAACCGGTGCATCCTGCCGGGTCGATGTGGGCATCGACCCCTACAACGCTTATAGGCGCTGCATCAAAAATTCTGAGCTGCTTCAAGTCCCGCGGGAAAAGTCCAGAAAAACCGAAGCGGTTTTTCCGGTCGCTTTAAGGAGATCCGGGGGAAAATCGAAATCCCCCCGGGCTCGTTTTCTTTTTGTACCGCAGCCGCTGATTTCAGAAAGTGTTATTGTCTTGATTTAATGCTTCGGAACCAGCACTTCCTTGCCGCCCATATACGGCTGTAAGCACTTCGGGATGGTGACAGTGCCGTCCTTCTGGAGGTGGTTCTCAAGGAACGCAATAAGCATACGAGGGGGTGCGACGCAGGTGTTGTTGAGCGTGTGGGCCAGATACATCTTGCCGTCCGCACCCTTGACGCGGATGCCGAGACGGCGGGCCTGTGCGTCGCCGAGGTTCGAGCAGGAGCAAACCTCGAAATATTTCTGCTGGCGCGGGCTCCACGCCTCAATGTCGCAGGATTTGACCTTCAGATCGGCCAGATCGCCGGAGCAGCATTCGAGCTGACGAACGGGAATCTCCATATTGCGGAACAGCTCAACCGAATAGCTCCAGAGCTTGTTGTACCAGTCCATGGATTCCTCCGGACGGCAGACGACGATCATTTCCTGCTTTTCAAACTGGTGGATGCGGTACACGCCGCGCTCCTCCAGACCGTGGCTGCCGACCTCCTTGCGGAAGCAGGGGGAATAGCTCGTGAGGGTCAGGGGGAGTTTTGCCTCCGGGATGATCTGGTCGATAAAGCGGCCAATCATGGTGTGCTCGCTCGTGCCGATGAGATAGAGGTCCTCGCCCTCGATTTTGTACATCATCGCTTCCATCTCCGGGAAGGACATGACGCCCTTGACGACGTTGCCGTGCATCATGAACGGCGGGATGACATACGTAAAGCCCTTCTGGTCGATCATGAAGTCGCGCGCGTAGGCCAGAACCGCCTCGTGCAGGCGGGCAATGTCGCCCAGCAGATAATAAAAGCCCATGCCGGCCACGCGGCCCGCAGAATCCTTGTCGATGCCGTCAAAGGACTGCATGATGTCGACGTGATGGGGAATCTCAAAATCGGGCACGACAGGCTCTCCGAAGCGCTGCACTTCAACGTTATGGCTGTCGTCCGGGCCGATGGGGACGGAGGGGTCGATGATGTTCGGGATCACGTACATGATCTCGCGCAGCTTGTCCTCGGCCTCGGTCTGCTTCTTTTCAAGCTCCGCGCGGCGCTCGTCGTCGGCCTTGACCTTGGCGTTGTTTTCATCAATCTGCTTCTGCAGTTCCGCTTTCTGCGCCTCATCCGCTTTTTTCAGCTGGCCATAAAGTGGACCGTTTGCCTTCGACAGCTTGTTGCGGGCGGCCTTCAGCTGCTCGCATTCCTGCTGCGCCGCACGCTTCTCCGCGTCGAGCCGGATGGCCTCGTCTACGAGCGGCAGCTTTGCATCCTGAAACTTTTTCCGGATATTTTCGCGGACTGCGTCCGGATTTTCCCGTAAAAATTTAATATCGATCATGGTGTTCTTTTCCTCCTGTTATTCTCCGCCAAGCGCCTTATATTCCTCCAGCGCGGTCTGGCCAAGATAATCCTTCAACCGTTCAAGCGTCTGCATGGCGCGGGAGAACGTGACGTTTCCTTCGCGCGTTTCGCAGGCCTTTGCCTCCAGCAGTGCTTCATACGCTTCCTTCGTCCGGTCAAGCTCGGTGCGCAGGGATTTGATCATTTCATTTTCCGCCGCCTGCGTGTTTTCCTCGGCCTGCGATGTCTCGTCCAGCTTCTGCGTCAGCTCGTCAATCTTCGCCTGCAATTCTTCATTTTCCTTTTCCAGCGCGATCTTCTCGTCCTGTAGGGCGCGGTTCTCATTCTGAAGCGCTTCGGCGTTGGAAAGCGCGCTTGTGCTGGCGGCGTTCAGCTCGGAAATCTTTGCTTTAGACGAGTGCGTCTGCAAAATCAGCGAGATCAGAACCAGAATAAACGCGGCGCAGAACAGAACGGCCATATACCGCAGCAGCGCGGATTTGCGCTTCTCGCTCAGCGGCTTTCCGGTTTCCGGGGCAGCCTGCTCCGGCTGCGGGGTTTTCTTTTCGTTCATCAGTGTTGCTCCTTTTTGCGGATGGTGTGCAGCGCGTCGTACAGCTGCTGCAGATCGTCCTGCCCGTAGTATTCCAGTTCAATGCGGCCCTTGCGCTTGCCGGAGACAATGCGCACCTTGCGGCCAAGCCCGGCGGTCAGCTCCTTTTCACATTCGGCCAGATAATCGACCTGCGGCGGCTGCTCCTTGACGGGCTGCGCCTGCTTTGTGAGCTTTTTGCAGAGCGCCTCCGTCTGCCGGACGGACAGGCCCAGCGCCATGACCTTCTGCGCAATGGACAGCTGCTGCGCCTCGTCCTTCACGGGCAGCAGCGCCCGCGCGTGACCGGCGGACAGGGAACCGTCCTTGACCAGCTCCAGAACGGCCGGACTGAGGCTCAGCAGCCGCAGCGCGTTCGCAACGGCCGGGCGGGATTTGCCCACACGGGCGGCAGCCTGCTCCTGCGTCATTTCATAGGTGCCCATCAGCTCCTGATAGCCGAGGGCTTCTTCAATCGGGTTGAGATCCGAGCGCTGCAAATTTTCAATCAGCGCCAGCTCCATCGCCTTTTTGTCGTCGGCCTCAATGACCACGACCGGCACATCGGTAAGCCCGGCCAGCCGTGCCGCACGCCAGCGGCGTTCGCCCGCGATGATCTGATAGAACCCGGTCGGCAGTCTGCGTACCGTCAGCGGCTGGATAATGCCGTGCATCCGGATGGAATCCGCCAGGGAATCCAGCTCTTCCGGGTTGAAGGTTTTGCGCGGCTGAAGCGGATTCGGTTCGATTTTTTGCAGAGGCAGCGTTACTGCACCCTCGCTGGGCGCGTCCGGCTGCTCGTTATAGTCCCCAATCAGGGCGCCAAGGCCCTTGCCAAGACCCTTTCGCATTGCCATATGCGTTGCTCCTCTCACTGTTCTTTCGCAAGGATCTCCTGCGCGACCGCGTCATAGGCCGCCGCGCCCCGGCTGAATTTGTCGTAGGCACAAACAGGCATCCCGTGGCTGGGCGCTTCGGACAGGCGTACGTTGCGCGGGATGGCGGAGGCGAAGACCTTGCCGGGAAAATGGCGGCGCACCTCCTCGGCAACCTGCGCGGAGAAATTCGTCCGGCCATCGTACATGGTAAGTAAAACGCCGAAGATGGAGATCGTCGGGTTCAGGCGCCTTTTGACCGCGCGGAGCGTGACCATCAGATCGGAAAGCCCCTCCAGCGCGTAATATTCGCACTGCACAGGGATCAGCACCTGATCTGCGGCGCAGAGTGCGTTGAGCGTCAGCAGTTCCAAAGACGGCGGGCAATCAATGAAAATATAATCATATTGTTCCCGCAGCGGCTGGAGCGCAGTCTTCAGCGCATATTCCCGCTTCTCAACGCCCACCAGCTCCACGCCGGCGCCGGACAGCGCGACGTTGGAGGCCAGAACATCGCAGTATTTTGTGTGGATCACCGCGTCTGCGGCGGGGAAATCCTCAATCACGATATCATAGGTCGAATGGGCAGCCGTGCTTTTTTCCACGCCAAGGCCGGAGGTCGCGTTGGCCTGCGGGTCAAAATCGCACAGAAGGACGCGCTTTCCCGCCTTTTGCAGTGCAGCGGCCAGATTGACCGCAGAGGTCGTTTTCCCCACGCCGCCCTTTTGATTGACAAATGCCAAAACCTTCGCCATACCCATTTCACGCCCCCTCGGCCCCATTTTGCATTCTATTATAATGTCCTGCTTCTGAAAATGCAAGAAGTGATGTGAATTTGTTGTTTTTCATGTTTCACGTGAAACACTGAGAAAGGAGAGCCGGTGGGAAATCGAAATCCCCCCGGGCTCGTTTTCTTTTGGAGAGGCAAAAGAAAATGCTGTGCTGCACCTGCAAATGGTCTAAAGGGTTTTTGCCCTTGATAAATCCATCGTCAACAATAAAAAACGCCCTCACCCCAGAGATACTGGAGCAAGAGCGTTTTATTCTCTCAATTTAATCGGTTAATAGGTTCTAATTACAGCCTTGACCTTCCCAATGATCTGGGCTTGATTGCCGTCGATGGGGTCATAGGCCGGATTTTCCGGCAGGAGCCAGATCTGCTTGCCGTCTTTGCGGAAGCGCTTGACCGTTGCGGAGTCTCCGAGCAGCGCAACGACAATCTCACCGTTGTCCGCCGTCGGCTGGGCGCGGACGACGACTCTGTCTCCGTCGAGGATTCCCGCGCCGATCATGGAATCACCGCGGACGCGCAGCGCGAAGCAGCCCGCTTCTCCGTCCCACGGCAGATAGCCTTCAATATTTTCAACTGCCAGAATCGGTAGACCTGCCGTGACCACGCCGACGACAGGGATGCGGTCGGCCCGGTGGGAATCGGCGAGGGTAATTGTGCGTTTTTTCATGCCGTCCATTTCAATCAGTCCATCCTGACGCAGCGCGTTCAGGTGATAATGGACGGTCGCCGTGGATTGCAGACCGACGGCGGCACAGATCTCACGCACGGAGGGCGCATAACCGTTCTCTGCTGTGAATTTCGTAAGGAAGTGAAGAATTTCGTCACGTTTGCTGCTGGTCCGGCCCATGTTGGCAGCTCCTTTCCTGCTTGTGGATTCAGTATAGCACATTTCGCTCAAGAATGCAAACGTTTGTTTAAAATTTATAATCCCTCAAGATCAAATTCCGGGATGTACTCTGCTGAGGCGGCGGAAAAGTCCTGCGTATAGCCGTTGTTCAGCTCCAACAGATACAGATACGACAGAACTGCGTCGTATTCCTCCTGCGTAATGCGCCGGTCAAAGGGCGGCAGCTTTTTTGCGCGGCCCATGGGCACATACTGGCTCATCAGACTGACCAGCACGTCTTTCTTCGGAAAATTGTCCGCGATCCAGTCCAGCACGCCGAGCGAATTGTCGATGCAGCCTGGCAGAACCAGATGGCGGATGATGACCCCGCGCGTCATCTGCTCGTCCTCAATCACCGCGCCGCCCACCTGCTGGTACATTTCCAAAATGGCCGCAGACGCGATCTGCGGATAATCCGGTGCGGCGGAGAGCTTTTTCGCAAGCGCTGCGTCAGAATATTTAAAGTCCGGCAGATAGATATCGACCAGTCCCTCCAAGGCCCGCAGTGTCTCGACCGATTCGTAGCCGCCGCAGTTATACACGACCGGCACAGGCAGCTTCGGCGCAAGCGCCGGGAGGATGGACGGCAGAAAGTGCGTCGGCGTGACGAGATTGATGTTCTGACAGCCCTCGTCGATCAGCCGCTCGAACGCGGCGCGAAGCTCCTGTGAAGAAACCTCTTTCCCGAAATTCTCCTGAGAGATCACCCCGTTCTGACAGAACGCGCAGCGCAGCGTGCAGCCGGAGAAAAATACCGCGCCGCTGCCGAAGCTTCCGGAAATGACCGGCTCTTCCCAATAATGCAGCGCGGCCCGCGCAGCAAGAATATGATCAGGCATTTGGCAGAAGCCGCGCTCCCCTGCCGTCCGGTCGACGCCGCAGGCGCGCGGGCAGAGCGTGCAGTGACGATAATCCAGCATAAAACTCAACTCCAAAGCTCAAGCTGTCTCCCAGTATAGCGCCTTTCCCGGCTTTACACAAGCGTCTTTCTGTGTTAAAATCGCAGACATACAGGAGGTTTGTATATGAAAAAGCTTTTTGCGGCCACTCTGGCTGCCATACTCATTCTCAGCGCTGCGGGTTGCGCAAAAAAGCCCGTGCAGCAGGAAGAACCCGCTGCGCCCGTTCAGGAAGAGGCAATTGTGCCGGAAGCTCCGGCAGAAGCGGAAAAATCGCAGGACAATGTTATCCACATCACGCCGAACCAGAATCAGACGCAGGACGGTCTGGAAGCAAGCTGGCTCGACGAGCCGGAGAGGATCCAGACCGACCTTGAGGAAATCGTCAGCTGCACCTATACCCTGCCCCATCTGACGCTGGAAAGTGACGACGCGTCTGCGGCGGCGAACGCCGTCTTTGATGAGCTTTCGCAGACCGTCATTTCCTATGCGCAGGAGACGGTTTACCCAGCCGCGCAGGAAAAGGCCGCGATCGGCTACGTCAACGGCGGCTACAGCATTTCCGAGGAGAATGGAACGCTCATCGTAAGCTATACGCTCTCCGTCTCCTATTCCACGGAAACCGGGGATCAGCAGTTTCTGCATATCTATTATATTGACCTGACCACCGGCGAGCTTTTGAAGGAGGAGTGAATGTTTCACGTGAAACATTCCACACAGCTATGAAGGAACTCAAACGCGGCGATACGCTTCAGGTGACAATCGAAGCCGCGACCGTGGACGGGACGGGCATCGCCCGTGTCGACGGACAGGTCGTGTTCGTGCCCGGTGCGCTGCCGGGCGAATTGTGCAGAATCCGCATTGCGCACATCGGACGCTCGGCGGTCTTTGCCGAGCTTCTGCGCGTGGAGCAGCCGTCGGCGCACCGCGTAGAGCCGGATTGCCCGTATTTTCCCAAATGCGGCGGCTGCGCGCTGCGGCATATGGACTATGCGCTGGAATTGGAACTCAAGCGCGCGCACGTCTATAATTGCCTGACGCGCATCGGCGGCCAGACGCTCGCCTCCCTGCCCATCACCGGCGCAGAGCAGACCGACGGCTATCGGAACAAGGTGCAGTTCCCCGTGCAGGAGCAGAACGGAAAGCCCGTCGCGGGCTTTTTCGCCGGAAAAACGCACACGGTCATTCCGGCCGCGCACTGCCGCATCCAGCCGGACTGCGCCGAACGCATCCGCGCAGCCGTTCTGGACTGGATGCGCAAATACAGCATCCGCGCCTATGACGAGGCCGCGCATACCGGCTACATCCGGCATATTTATATCCGCTTCGGCGCGGAAAGCGGCCAGATCCTCGTCTGCATCACGGCCAACACACAGCAGCTGCCGAAGAAAAAGCAGCTCGTCCAGACGCTCCTCGCCGCCGAGCCGGGCATCACGACCATTGTCTTCTCCCCCAACACGAAAAAAGGCAATACCGTGCTCGGCACGGAATTTCTGCCGCTCTATGGAGACGGAACAATCACCGACACGCTCTGCGGCCTTCGGTTCCGACTCTCCGCGCCCGCGTTTTATCAGGTCAACCACGCGCAGGCCGAGCGTCTGTATGAAAAAGCCGCCGCGCTTGCCGGGCTGACCGGAGAAGAGACGGTGCTTGACCTCTACTGCGGCACGGGTACGATCACGCTCTGTCTTGCGCGGCACGCGAAAAAGGCCGTCGGCGTCGAGATTATCCCGCAGGCGATCGAAGACGCAAAATTTAATGCCGCACAGAACGGCATGGACAATGCGGAATTTTACTGCATGGATGCGGGCGCAGCTGCGAAGCTGCTGGCCGAGCGCGGCGAAAAGCCCAACGTGATCGTCGTCGACCCGCCGCGCAAGGGCGTAAGCGCCGACGTGATCGAGGCCATCGCCGCCATGCAGCCGCAGCGCGTCGTCTACGTCTCCTGCGACCCGGCCACCCTCGCCCGCGACGTGAAGCTGCTCACGGAAAAAGGCTACACCCTCCGCTCCGCCGAAGCGGTCGATCTTTTCCCAAAATGCGCGCATATCGAGACGGTTGTCTCACTATCCAAATTTTAGGACAATTTAAACCAAAGCTATCCATCCACTTTTGCCGACCAGCGGTAAAAATAGAATATTGACAAAACAGCAGGGAGAAAAACTCCCTGCTGTTTTTAAAATTTACTATTGATATTTTCAAACTAGTGAATATAATACACTAGTGAAAGGACAAACCAAACGGAAAGGAGCTGCGGATGAACACGCAATATAAAAAGGGCGTGCTGGAGCTGTGCGTGCTGTCGCTGCTGCACAAGCGCGACTGCTACGGCTATGAGATCTCCGATTTCCTCTCCCAGCACATTGACATTGCGGATGGCACGGTCTATCCGATCCTGCGGAAGCTGAAGTCGGACGGTTTGCTCACGACCTATCTGCAGGAGGAAAGCGGCGGGCCGCCGCGCAAATATTACAAGCTCACGGAGCTTGGACGGGAAACGTATCAGAACGACCGTGCGGAATATCTGAACTTTGCACAGTCTGTCAGAAACCTGTTGGAGGATGCATACAATGAAGAAGCATGAATTTATGACGCGGCTTGCAAATGCGCTGCATAGCCCCTCATCAGTCTGCTCCGCTTCGCTCCGCAGCCAGCTTCCCCCAGGGAAGCCAGGGGCGCTCCCGCGCCAGTACGGCACCAGAAAGAACTGCGGCGAATCCGTACTACCCTGCGAGTTTCGAATGCAAGGCTTTTTGCCGCAGATAGTGAATCGCAGCTACTTGAAAAATCGGTGTACCATAACAGGCGGCGCGTACCATAGCATACGTAGGGTGGCTTGGTGTGTTCGCAACAGCTAAAAATCAGGTTCCTGCCTGAACCGCACCCGCAGTACGCACCAAACGTACCCCAGCGCCCCTTTTCTCCCCCATCTTTTCCGGCAAGACGGAAAAGATGGGGCCGCCGGAGGCACGTCGGAAACGGCTTCGACGGAACGAGTCTCCGCTATGCGCGAAGCCTCTTATCCTCTTAAGACCGTTTCCTCCTCTTTCCTGCCGAACCGCTTCGCTGGGTTCGCCGGGAATCTCCGGTGTCAGCAAAACAAGCCCCTCATCATGCAGTCCAATGCGCATGACAAGGGGCGTCTTTGTTTTTACCGGTAGCACAGCACAGAGAACCACGTCACGAGATTGCCGTTATAAAACTCGATCCCGTTCCGCTCAGCCAGCGCGGTTGCGACGATGCCGTAGCTTTCAACGCAGGGGAACATTCTATCCGGGTGGCGGCAGGGGGCGTCCGGGTAGGCGCATTTGGTGCAGATGGCGCAGGATTCCGTGGAGAGCGTCAGCACGTCTGGGGAAAATTGCAGCAGAATATCCCGCACCTGCCGCGTAAGCGCCTCGTGCGCGCCGCGCGTGGCAAGCGTTGCGGCCATGTCCGCGATGTCGCTGACCTCGGCCAGCGAGGTAAAGACCAGCGCGCCCGGATATGACAGCACCCGGTTCCGGCAGGCCTCGACCGTGCCGACCGCAGGCGGACAGGCCCAGCTTGTCCCGTACATGGGGCACTCGTGCTCGCAGACATAGCGCACGCGCTCGGAAAATTCAATCTCACGCGGGTCGATCCATGCGTACTGACTGACCGGCAGCTGGCACAACTGCTGCTCGACGGCCTGTTTATCCATTCCGGTTCACCTCATTTGTGTTTTCCTGTATTGTATCCGGCAGCGCGCAAAACGTCAAGCCGTCAGAGCGTCACGGCCTTTGTCGCAACGCGGTCGCAGAACACACGGTCGTGCTCGACGAAAACGATCGTCGGCTGGAATTCCAGCAGCAGTTCCTCAAGCTGAATGCGCGAGAGCACGTCCACATAATTGAGCGGCTCGTCCCAGACAAGCAGGTGCGACGGTTCGCACAGGCTTCGCGCCAGCAGAACCTTTTTCTTCTGCCCGGCGGAAAAGTCCGCCATGTCCTTTTCAAACTGCACCCGTGCAAAGTCCAGCTTGCGCAAGATCGCCTTGAACAGACTCTCGTCCAACTCATGCTGCGCGGCATAGGCGGAAAGATCGCCCCGCAGACCGGATGGGTCCTGCTGCACATGGGAAATTTGCAGCCGGGAGCCGCACTCTACCGTCCCGGTGTGCGGAATGTTCTCGCCGCACAACAGGCGCAGCAGGCTTGTCTTTCCGGTGCCATTCGCGCCGCGCAGCGCGATCCGGTCGCCCTGTTCGACGGAAAAGGTCACGCCGGAGCAGACGGGTACATCGCCATAGCACACCGAAACATTCCGCAGAAGCGCCAACCGGTTGGTGTGATACGGCAGCTGATGCAGCTTCAGGGGCGCGGCCTGCTCAATATTTTTCAGGAGCGCCGATTTTTCCTCAATGGCGGCGTTCTGCCGCCGTTCGAGATTCTTGCGCCGCTGCTGCATACGACGCGACTGCTCACCGATGTAGGCCCGGCCGCCCATGGCGTCGGCTTCGCCCGTCACCTTGGCCGAGTGCGGGCCGATCTTCGTGTTTTCAACCTTGTCTGCCCATGCGCGCGACTGCCGCGCGGCCTGTTTCAGGCGGCCGATTTCTTTTTTCAGCTGTGCATTCTGCGCCAGTTCAAACGCGTCCTGCCGCTGCTTATTTTCGTACCATGAGGAAAAATTGCCCCGCTGCACCTCGATGCTGCTGCGGCCTATGGATAGGATATGATCGACGCAGCCGTCTAAAAACGCGCGGTCATGCGAGACGAGCAGAAAACCGGACTTTTTCGCCAGATACCGGCTGACGAGCGCGCGGCCCGTCTCGTCCAGATGATTCGTTGGCTCGTCGATGAGCAAATACCGGCCCTCCCGCGCGAACAGCAGCGCCAGCAGAAGCTTTGCCTGTTCGCCGCCGGAAAGCGTGGAAAACGAGCGGTACAGTGCGTCCTCTGTGACCGCGAGCGGAGCCAGTTCCCGCCGGAAACGCCATTCCGGCACATCCGGGAAGCTGCGCTCCAGCAGTTCCAGCGGCGTAAGCGATGCGTCCGGAACCGGATACGGAAAATACTCGAACCCGCCGGGGGCCGTGATCGTGCCCTGATGGGGATACTGCCCCTGCAAAAGCCGCAGGAGCGTCGTTTTGCCGCGTCCGTTGCGGCCCGTCAGAGCGAGCCGCCAATCGGTGTCAAACTGGAAGCTGACATGCTCAAATACATTGTCAAAGCTGCCGGGATATGCAAAGGTCAGGTCTGTAATCTGGATCAATGCCATCGTATGCCCTCCATCAAATTAAAAAATGGCTGCGGGAACCGCTCCCACAGCCGAAGGGCATACTGCGCCTGCCATAAATGGGCAGACGGTCTGCACGGAAGCTGAGAGACAAAGCAGATTTCCCGCGAAAAGGCACAGCGAACCAGACGGTCTTCACCGCCGGGTGTTACGATTGTGCCAAGCTTTCAGCAGGAGATCATGCGCATGCTCTCAGGACTCCCTTCTCATTTTTATGGTTCCAGTTTAGCATACGGCGCGGAAAAACGCAAGCACCGGTAAAAATTCGCAGAAAAACGCCCCCGGCACGGTGTGTGAGATGCCGGGAGCGTATCGTGCAGCGGGCGGAAAATGCTCATTGCACAGGATGAAAAAAAGTGATATACTAAATCACAGTATATCGCCCGGACGGCGGCCCGTCGGCGGCCCTCCGAAACTGTCTGTATTCTAGCACCGGGTGGCGCAAAATGCACCCTACCGGCGCGGACAGGCGCGATACCCGTTGGAGAACGGCACTCTACCGGCAGTAGAATTTCCTGTAATACCAATGCTTTTCGGGAAGGGGGCGTCCTTATGCTTCAGGACGAACAGACACTGCGGCGAACCGTCGCAAAAAACATCGCCGCTTACCGCAAATCCCATAAGGACACCCAGCTGGACCTTGCGCGCAAGCTCAATTACTCCGATAAATCCGTTTCCAAGTGGGAGCGCGGAGAGGGTCTGCCGGACGTGTATATCCTCGCGCAGATCGCGCAGCTCTACGGCGTGACCGTCAGCAACCTCATTGGAGAAGAGGAGCCGCCCAAGAAGGCCAACCCGCATTTTCATATTTATGTGCTGCTGCTGTCCGTGGCGCTGGTGTTCGTGATCGCGGCGATTTTGTTCACCGCCTTTACCATCGCCGCCGTGCCGTTCCCGTCGTGGCTGTTTTTCCTGTACGCCGTGCCGGTGTCGAGCATCGTGTGCATCGTCTTCACCTCCCTCTGGTGGGGCATCCTGATGCAGGGCCTGTCCATCACGGCCCTCATCTGGTCAGCCGGGGCCTGCATCTATCTGTCGATCCCCATCCCCATCCCGAACCTGAGCCTTATTTTCGTCGTCTGCGCCGCCGTGCAGGTCCTCATCACCCTCTGGGAGCTGTTCCGCTTCTCCCGGACAAGAACATGGTTCTGAGCGCATCAGTCTCCCCCGGAGCAGCCGGGGGAGGCTTTTTGTATATCCGGCCCGGCGGTCTGAACTACCAGCGCGGCAGCGGCTGCAAATCTATAAGTATATTCCGGTAAAAGGGAACCCGCGCACACTGTTTCGGTGTGCGCGGGTTCGTATATTGAGGGAAAAGGGGATCACGAAAGCTTGCCGTCCGCCGAACAGGTGAGGGTCACGGAGGCGGGAGCGGTTGCGGTCAGGTGGCGGAACGTTGCGCTCGCCGTTGCCGAGGCACCGGTGCAGCTGGCGCTGCCGCGTACAAACGACCATGTGGATACCTGAACGGAATAGTCATAATCAGCGTTGGTTGCTGTCGCAGTGTTTCCTGTGTAAGTAAAATGTCCAATTACCGAGAGAGAGTATAGCTTTTCGTGACTGCTGCTATAGTAATCGCGGGTTTTCTGGCCGGAAATGGACGATGCTGCGCGGCCGTTCTGCGCCGAAGGAAAAACAGTAATTGTTGTAATGTAATAAGAACCGTCTTCCAGATAGGTTATGCTTTGCGCAGATGCAGCGCACGCGGGGAAACAAAATGAGGAAACGAGAATTGCAGCGAGAAGGATAAGCGCGAGTGTCGATTTCAAGGTTTTCATGTCATGCCCTCCTGATGTTATTGTTCGGTTCCTGACAAGTCTGTTGCAGGCAAGATCACAATGTGCTCTTCTGCGTATGCAGCAGAGTGATCTGTCATCTCCTGGCCATATATGAGTGCAGCACAGCAGACGAATAGAACGATTATGGCAGCGGCCAGAATATATTTCCAACGCCGCTTTTTCTGATAGGCATGCACACGCTCTGGCGCAATTCCGCTCAAAAGCTCCTGTGCAGCTTCGTCCGGTGTTCCGACGCGGGCAATCAGTTCGTCCAGCGAGGCGCAGTCCTGTGCGGCCTCGGTCAACTCGTCCCGCAGTCCGGCCAGCAGCTGTCTGCGCTGCGCCGCCGGGAGCGGCAGACGCTTTCCGACTGCCCGGCAGTATTGCCGGATCACGGCGTCGTTATGCTTCATATCCGTCCCAATCCTCCATCAGCTGCTGAAACACGACGGAAATCTCGGCATACTCGGCCAGCGTCCGCCGCAGATAGTCCCGCCCGGCAGGCGTAACGGCATAGTAATTGCGCGCACGGCCATCTACGATCTCGCTGGAGCTGATCTCGAGATAGCCCTGTTCTTCCAGCCGGTACAGGACGGGATACAGCAGAGAAAGCTGGTATTTTCCGCCCGAGCGTTGCTTTAATTCCTGAATCAGTTCATACCCATACATCGGCCTGTCGGATAAGATCCGCAAAACGGCCAGCGGGCTGGTCGCCCGCTTGAAATACGCCAAAAACGAATGCCCGGAGTCTTCTTGCTTCGTCATAGGCCTCCCTCCTTCCGGATGAGGGTGTCGACAACAGTTTTATAGCACAGTATTTTTAAAAGTCAATATTAAGCATTGACAAATAATAAAAAATATTGTATTCTGACTATAAAAAATAACAGGAAGGGGTGAAGAGTCAGGGGAAGCAAGGGTAGTTTGTCAACTGTATGTGCAGACAACGAAAGGAGTAAAAACATGAAAAAATTAATTAGTTTGATTTTATGTGTAGTTGTTATTCTCACCTTCGCTGTTCCGGCATTCGCAGCAGATGCTGCTTACAACTTTGCTGAGGATGCAAGCATGAAGTACACAATCCCCACAAAATATGATTCTGTTCTCAGATCACAAACCGGCGAATATGCAATGATTTGTGGTGATGTGATTCAACCTGTTGGACGGATGAATTTGGAGTTGTCCGATGAATCCGCAGTCAATTTATTTCTTGGGACAGATGATATCCCAAAAGAAGTTAAAGAGTACGTTGAAGAGTTGGTTAAAAGAAACGAACTAGATGAAAATAACAATTTAACTGTGACGTATTTCTCACCGCTTCTTCTTGATGGTAATTCCTATACAAACACTGGCAGTTATAATGGTATGTCCATGAGAACAGATGGAATCTATATTGAAAATATGCCCACTGGATTCTTTTTCAGCGTAAACGGTTCCAAAGCAAAAGAACGTGCAGCGGCAATTGACAGAATTACGTTTTCCATCGCGGGAATGATATGCGAAAAGTTAGGCTTTGGACAAAGCTTGCTTGAAATCTACGAAAATGCGACTGGACAAACTGTAGTTGCTGCGGCGTCAAGTGACTTTACACAAGTTCAGTTGATGTATGATAATTACAGGCAATGGACTTATGGATTATATGGCGGAACAGATTGGCAGTTGGGATATGCTTCGGAAAAAGTCATTATAAGAGATGTTGAGTTTTATCAGAATTTTACTGTTAATGGTAAGCCAAGGCAGCAAAATGTTCATATGCCGGGGAAGACTGTAAAGTCAACACATTTCGATGATCCGTGGGCAACTGCATATTATAGTATACTGTCGCCGCTTGATGAATGGATCAGTTGTGAAATCGGTGGAATAACGTGGACTTTTGCGTCGTGGGTATAAGCGCTATTGGCTTAACACGAACAAACAAATGAAATCAAAAAAGATCATTCTCACACTTGCAATCGTCCTCCTGGCCGTTGTGGGGACGCTGCTCTGGTTCCGGCCGAAGACGGTGATTCTGCCGGAAAACTGCCGATTGATGGTCGACACGGGCGAAGAGAGCTTGGCCGAAGGGATGTGGATAGAAGACCCGGAGCAGAAGGCACAGCTGTTGGAGCTGCTGTCTGCGTTCCGCATCCGCCGGTACCTGTCGCAGCCGGCAACGGATTTTCCGCCGGGGCTGGCGCTGAAGTTTGGAGACTTTGCAAGAATCGAGGTCTATCTGCCGGACACGGACCAGCTGACCGCGTATTATACCGTGTCTCTGATCCAGCCGTCCATGGGAACCTTCACCGATATTTCCACCCAAAAGCGCTGGAAGCTGACGGGCCGCGATGAGATCGCGGCGGTCGCCGCGTATATCACACAGCTGACCGGGCAGGCCCCGTCCTGAAGAAAGGAGAACAGGCCTATGAAACGTTTTGCCGCGCTTTTTCTTGCCGTGTGGCTGGTGCTTCTGATGGGCTGCGCAGCTTCGCGGCAGCTGGGGCAGGTATGCGGGGCGGAGAACTGGTCGTCCGTCCAGCTGGTCGAGCGATATGACCGGGCCGGAGAGGAGGCCGTGACGCTTTCCCCGGATGCGGTCAGTCCGGAGGCGCTTCGGGCGCTGCTGCACGAAGCATACGCAAAGCCCTCTTACGCGTCCGCACAGCTTCCCGTGCCGTGTATCCAGCTGTTCCTGTCCTGTGCGGACGGAACGCTCTGCACACTTGCCGTCGGAGCAAACGGGCGTGTCGTCCTGACCGCGCATTCCGAGGGCAGCGAAACCGCGTCTTACTGGAATACAGGCTCTTCGGCGCTGTATGATGCGCTTCTGGCGATGATAAATTGAAAAAAACCGGCGCGCTTTGGATGGTTTGTGCATCCAAAGCGCGCCGGTTGTCTGCATTGACAGTACGTCCCCGATGTGATATGATATTTTAGAAATTTTGTTCGTATTCAAGGGAGGAACGCGCATGGAGCTGCTGGAGGGACTGAACGCGGCGCAGCGGGAGGCTGTTTTGTCGACTGAGGGCTTTGTGCGCGTGATCGCGGGCGCAGGCTCCGGCAAGACGCGGGCGCTGACGCGGCGGTTTGCGTATCTGGTGACGGAGCTGGGCATTCTGCCGGGGAATCTTCTGTGTGTGACGTTCACAAACAAGGCCGCGAACGAAATGCGCCAGCGCATCCACAACCTGACCGGCGACGAGGATACCGGTTACATCAATACCTTCCACGGCTTCTGCGTGTCCATTTTGCAGGAGGACAGCCATGCCGTCGGCTATCCCAAAAGCTTTCTCGTGCTCGACAACAGCGATATCGACGCCATGCTCCAGATCATTTATGAGGAGCGCGGGCTGACGCTGCGCGACATGACGTTCTCCCATGCGCGGGACATGATCGAGATGCTGAAATTAAAGGAGCGGCCTGCGTATTACGAGGATATGCTCACGCTGCCGCTCGATACGCTGAAGGAAAAATACTGGCAGGCCGAGAACGCAAAAGATATTATTTTTTACGGCTATCTCTATCAGGAAAAGAAGTGCTTCGCGCTGGATTATAACGACCTGATCGTCTTCTCGCTCCACATCTTCCGCACGCATGAGGATATCCGCCTCAAGTGGCAGAAGCGGCTGGAATACATCATGATCGACGAATTTCAGGACATTGACCCGCCGCAGTACGCCTTGATGCAGGTGCTGTGCGACTATCACAAAAATCTGTTCATTGTCGGCGACCCCGACCAGACGATCTACACATGGCGCGGGGCCGATGTGCGGTATCTGCTGGATTTTGACAAGGTCTATCCCACGACGAAGACCATCATGATGATGGAAAATTACCGCTCCACGCCGGAGATTCTGGCCGCCTGCAACAGTCTGATCGCGAAAAACGCGAACCGCATCAAAAAAGACCTTCTGCCCATGCTGCCGGGCGGCGCGCCGGTTCTGTGCCATCACGCGGCCAACAGCGAACAGGAAGCCCGTTGGATCGCCGCGCAGATCAAAACGCTCCACGAGGCCGGAACGCCCTACCGCGATATGGCGATTTTGTACCGCGCACATTATATCACGCGCGGCGTGGAGGAGATTCTGCTGAAGGAAAAAATTCCGTACACGATCTACAGCGGCGTGCAGTTCTTCGCCCGCGCGGAGATCAAGGACGCGCTGAGCTATCTGCGCATGATCGCCTGCCGGGACGACCTGTCGTTCCTGCGCATTGCGAACGTGCCGAAGCGTAACCTCGGCGAACGCCGCATGGCGTTTTTGAAGGACTATGCCGCGCAGAACGGCTGCTCGCTCTATGACGCGCTGCGCCGGAATCTGGACAGCGAGCTGCTGCGCGGGACGAAGGGCGGGAAATTCGTCTCGCTGATCGAATCGTTCACAGGCATTTATGACCAGATGCCCGTTTCCGAGCTGCTGGCCGCCGTTCTGAACGAGAGCGGCTACGAGGCCATGCTCCGCACGGAGGGCAGCCAGATGCGGCTGGACAATCTGGCCGAGCTGAAGCAGTCGGTCTATGCCTACGAGACGACCTGCGGCGAGGAATGTACGCTCGAGCATTATCTGGCGCACGTCGCGCTGTTCACAAACGCCGATCTCGACGATCCGCGCGATCAGGTGCGGCTCATGACCGTCCACAGCGCAAAGGGTCTGGAATTCCCGCACGTGTTTCTGTGCGCAATGAACGAGGGCATTTTCCCGTCGAAAAAGACGCGGACGCTGCCCGGCATGGAGGAGGAACGGCGGCTGTGCTTCGTCGCCATGACGCGTGCACAGAAAGCGCTCTACCTGTCCGAGGCCGAGGGCCGCAATCTGGACGGCAGCCCGCGCTATCCGTCGCGCTTCCTGCTGGATATCGACGATTCACTCCTGCAATTCACGCACACCCCGCGCGAGGATCTCATCCGGCAGGCGCGGGAATACATCGGATTTTCCACCAGACTTCTGGACGAAAGCAGCCTGCCGCAGGGCTTCGCCCCCGGCACGCGGGTCCGTCACGCCGTCTTCGGGCCGGGCACGGTTCTGGAGCTTGACCCCGCGCAGAGGGCGCAGCTGGTGCAGTTCGATTCCATGCCCACTCCGCGCCTGCTTTCTCTGCGCACAAAGCTGGAACGGATCTGAGCCGTCCGGGCGCGGGTGGTTCCGCGCGGTTACTCTGTGAACGTGTACCGGATCATGACGCCCTTGCCGTCGCCGGTGGTGATAACGGTGTCGCCGGAGGCGTTTTTGCCGGAATCCAGAACGGGATAACGCCCCTGCGCCGCAACATACGCCTCGGGGCTGGCGGCCTCGATCTGCTTGAATTCCCGCGCCGCGTGCGCTTCGCCGCCGCAGGGATTGATCGTCTCGATCAGAACTTCGTATTCGTGCATAAACCTTTGCACCCCTTTCTCGTTTCTGTCTTCAGTATACCACAGGCGGTGCAAAGTATGCAAGAATAGAAAATTATGGTTTTCTGGATATCTTACCACTGCATCGCGGCGGTAAAAATCGCGCTGAGGGCGCGCGTGATCTCCGGCAGCTGCGAGGTGGGCAGCGGGTTTTCGCCAAGACCGGCCTCGATCGTGAACGCGGGCCGCTTGAATACCTGCAAAAACCAGTCCTTGAAGCCCGCATTGGCCGATTCCGGCGGCACAGGCTCGACCGGGTAGCCGGAGGCGTCCGAAAACGCCTGCGCCAGCGCGTGAGCGCCCGGCGGAGCCGTTTCCTCCGGGCCGGGATAGATCACGGAGCCCTGCGTGTGCAGCGCCAGCATCAGCTCCGGATGGATGCAGCGCGTAAAGGCGGCGAGCGCCGCCGTCTCCGGCTGATCCAGCGGAGAAAAGCCCGCAAAGTCTCTCGGCGCGGGGGTGGACACGCCCTGCGCCTTTTTGATGAACCGCGCCGCTTCCCACCGGGCGGGATAGTTGAGGTTCAGATCGACCCCACGCAGATTTGCCTTCCAGCCGGACGGGAACGGGATATCGGGGTACTGCGCGGCAATGTCTGCCGCCGCCCGGTATTCCGGGCTTCCGGGCGCGCAGACGCCTGCGGCCAGATCGGCCCCGTCCGGGTTGACCAGCGGGACGAGATAGACCATTGCATTATGATACAGCTCCCGCGCTTCTGCGCCGCAGACCGTTCTGCCGTCCAGCAGCGCATTGCAGAACGTGAACAGCCACTGCCAGACGGCGTCCGACGTGATCGTCTCGTTTGCGTGGTGCCCGGCGGTGATGAGCAGCTTGCGGCTGCCGGAGCCGAACTGCAGCGCGTACACGCTGCGGCCGAAGGCCGTGCGCGTGAGCGTTTTGACGTAGACAAAAGGAAATTGCCGGCGCAGGCGCAGGAGATACGCCTCCTGCCGGCAAGAGGTCATGGAAACAGGATCGGAAATCAGGTTCTGCATGGACAAAACACCCTCCAGCATATATCTATGCCGGAGGGTGCTTCTGTATGCCAGAATTTTAATTCTGCTCGAAGAAAACCTTCATGCCCTTGTAGGTCATGTAGCAGTCGAGCTTCGCGACCGTCTCATACGGCGCGTGCATGGAAAGCACGGGAACGCCCGCGTCGAGCGTGTCGATGTTGCGCTTGGCCATGTACTTTGCGACCGTTCCGCCGCCGCCTGCGTCGGTCTTGCCAAGCTCGGCCATCTGCCACATGACGCCGTTGCCGTTGAACAGCCTGCGGATGCGGCCCACGACCTCGGCAGACGCGTCGGACGCGCCGCCCTTGCCGCCGGAGCCGGTGTACTTGCACAGGCCCACACCGTAGTTGACATAGGCCGCGTTGCGGCGCTCATAGACCTCGGAGAAGTTGGGGTCGTAAGCGGCAGTGACGTCGGCAGAGATGCAGAAGGAGTTTGCAAAGCAGTCGGTCAGCTCGACGGACTGCATTCCGCAGAGCGTCTTCATGAAGTGCTCAAACGCCTCGGACTGCATGCCGGACACGCCCTCGGAGCCGATCTCTTCCTTGTCGGCGAAGATGCACACGGCGGTCTTCTCCGGCACGTCCAGCTGCAAAATTGCGGCCAGCTCCGCATACGCGCAGACGCGGTCGTCATGGCCGTAGGCGCCGATGAGGCTGCGGTCAAAGCCGAGGTCGCGGGCGTTTGCCGCCGGGACGGCCTCCAGCTCGGCGGAGATAAAATCCTCCTCCACAATGCCGTATTTCTCATGCAGGATGCGCATGATGGCAAGCTTCACGCGGTCGGAGCCGTCGTCGTCCGGCTCGGGCCAGCTGCCGATAAGGATGTTGAGGGATTCGGACGGAATGGCCTCGTTCAGCGGCTTTTTGCCCTGCTCGCGGCCCAGATGGGGCAGCAGGTCGTTGATGACGAACTGCGGGTCTTCGGGGTCCGCGCCGATCTTGACATAGACCTCGCTTCCGTCCGCGCGGACGATCTTGCCGTGCAGCTCCAGCGGGACCGTGACCCACTGGTACTTGCGGATGCCGCCGTAGTGGTGCGTCTTGATGTAGGCCAGCTCCGCATCCTCATAGAGGGGGTTGGGCTTGAAGTCCAGACGCGGCGCGTCAGTATGGGCCGCGCCGATGTTCGCGCCTTCGGAAAGCGGTTTTTTTCCGATCACGGCCAGCAGGATGGACTTGCCGCGGTTGACGGAGTAGACCTTGTCGCCCGCCTTGAGGGCCATACCGGCGGTCAGCTCACGGAAGCCCGCCTTTTCGGCCAGCTCCACGGCGGACACGACGCATTCGCGCTCGGTCTTCGAGCGGTCGAGGAACGCCTTATAGTCCTCGCAGTAGGTCAGCATCGCGGCCTCGTCCTCTTTGGTAAGGCGGTCGCGGCCATGCTTGGGCTGATAAAGCAGCGCCTCTCGTTCCTGTTTTGTCATGGGGAAAGCTCCTTTCAGAATGTTGGTTAGATATTGGTCAGCCGTGCGCGCGAATTGTTCGCGCGTCCCGGCGTTCTGGAGAATGGTGCCGCAGTGCGATTCATAAAAGCTGTCCGGCTGCTGCGCGTCCACGCGCAGCGCGGCGTATTCCCGCGTCAGACCGTCGCGCGCCATAATGCGTGCGATGCGCGTTTCGCGTCCGGCCAGCACGCCCACCGTCGTATCGCAGAGCGCGGCCAGCCCGGATTCAAACAGGTTGATCGCATCAATGGCGAACAGCCGCCGCCCGGCAGCCCGTTCGCGCACGAGCCTTGCGCGGACTGCATTCCCGACGTGGAAAAAGACGATCTCATTGAGCTGCGCCATGCGCGCCTTATCGCCGAAGACCAGCTGCCCCAGCGCCTTGCGCCGCAGGCTCCCGTCTGCGCCGAACGCGCCCGGAAAGGCCGTTTGCAGCTCCTGCCGCAGCGCCGCGCCCTCTTTGGAGGCAAGCAGCGCGTAATACAGCGCGTCGCAGTCGACGATATGCCCGCCGCGCCGTTCAATTTCCTGTAAAAGCGTCGTCTTGCCGCAGCCGGTCGGGCCGGTGATGCCGATGACAAGCATGCTCATACCTCGATCACGTGGAAGCCCGCCGCCTTTTTCAGCCGGTTCGCGACGGCGAGGCCAAGCCCCGCCGTGTCGGGGCACTGGGCGTAAATTTCCGTGACGGCCTCATGGTCAAATTCACGCAGCGCGTCAAATACGCGCCGGGCCTGCTCCGCCTTGTCCGCAGCCGGGCCGAGGTCGTGAATGCTGCGGCCGGGGAACAGGGCTTTGAATTCCGTAAAGCAGATCACACCTGCCCCCTCCGGCAGATGGGTCTGTATGTACCGTGCGGAGGCTTCCGGATCGCCGGTCACGACCGTGACGGGGGCCTTGGGCGCATAGTGGCGGTATTTCATGCCGGGGGCCTTGGGGCGTTCGCCGTCCTTTAGGAGCGAGACGACGGCCTTGTCCACGTCCACATGGCCGAGAACCGCCTCCAGCGCCTCAAGCGGCAGTCCGCCCGGGCGAAGAAGCCGCGGCGGCGTACAGGTCAGGTCGATGATCGTCGATTCCACGCCGACCGCGCATGGCCCGCCGTCGAACATCCCCTCGATCCTGCCGTCCATGTCCTCGATCATGTCCGCGATGCACGTCGGGCTGGGACGGCCCGAGGTATTGCCGGACGGGGCCGCGATGGGCACGTCCGCCGCGGCGATGACTGCGCGGGTAATGGGGTGGTTCGGGCAGCGGACGCCGACTGTCTCCAATCCGCCCGTCGTGCGCAGCGGCACGATGGGCTTCCGGGGCAAAATCATGGTCAGCGGCCCCGGCCAGAATTTTTCTGCCAGCGCATACGCCTCCGGCGGGACATCTTCGCAGTACCGCGCAAGCCACGAGCTGTCGGGTACGTGGATGATCAGCGGGTTATCCTGCGGACGGCCCTTGGCCAGAAAAATGCGCAGCACCGCGTCCTCATTCAGCGCGTCCGCGCCGAGGCCGTAGACCGTCTCCGTCGGGATCGCCAGCAGCCCGCCGTCCCGGATGATCTTCGCGGCGGCCTCGATATTCTCTTTTGTGGGGTCACGAAAATAGACTGTTTTCACGTGTGGTTCCTTCTTGATGGTTAAGATGTTTTGCGGGGTTGTGGGCTGGGGATGTCTCCGACGGCCCATTCTTTTCCGTCTTGCCGGAAAAGAATGGGGAGAAAAGGGGCGCTTGGGGACGCGGGGTGCATCCTGCGGTGCGATTCAGGCAGGAATCTGATTTACAGATATTACGAACACACGGACTCACCCTACGGGCGATTTGGTACGCGCCGCCTGTTACGATACACCAAATTTGATAGTAGTTGCCTTTGAATGATTGCGGTAAAAACGCCTTGCATTCGAAATTTGCGGGGCAGCACGAATTTGCCGGAGTCATGTAGGGGGCCGATGCCCACATCGGCCCGCTGGGCAGCCACGGATTCGCCGTAGATTCCCGTAAAAACCGGTGCGGTCTGCGGGCGGACAGAGTCGTCCGCCCCTACAGGAGAGAGCAAGAGTCGTTGTAGGGGCCGACGACTCTGTCGGCCCAATGAGAAGTTACGAATTTTCCGAGAATTACCGTAAAAACGCTTCACCCCTGCGCAGACACATCGTCCGGGTCGGGGAAATAGGTCGCCATACGGGGGTTGTTTTCGATGGTGTCCGGGTCGATGCCCTTTACGGCGCACCATTTGAAAAACGCCTTGCTGAGGAACGCGTTCAGGTTCTGCATGGCGCTGTAGAGATTGATCTCCTCGTCGCCGACAAAGAGGATCGTGTTCACGCCGCCGCGCGTGAGCAGGCTCCGCTGGCCCCTGATTTGGCTGTAGCGGAACTCTTTTTTGCCGTGACCCCACGCCTTATACAGAAAACCCTCGTCGTCAAAGTAGATGACGACAGAAAAATAAGTACACAGCAAAATCACGCCGAAGATGATCGCCACAATGCTGCCGATGAGAAACAGCGTATCCGGCGTTCCAGCCAGATTTTTGATCAGCACTGCGACGCCCGCAAAGGTCAGGATCACACCGGCCACCGCGCTTTTCCTCGGCGGGCGGACGACCTGCTTGCTTTTTTCGAGTTTGGATTTCGGAAAAATCACTTTGAACAGCGTATCGATCAGAAAGCAGATGAGAAACACGACCGCACAGACGATCAGGACAAAGATGTATTTGTTCACACTTTTTCCTCCTCGACCGGCGCGGAAATGACATACTGCACCGGGATATCAAACGCGTCCGTGTCCAGATGGGAAAACATCTGGAACCCGTAACACAGCGCCAGCGTCACGTGCTTCGGGTGGGCGGCGAGATATTTGTCGTAAAAGCCCCCGCCATAGCCGCAGCGGTGGCCCTCCGGGTCAAAGGCGAGGCCCGGCATGAGCACGAGCGCCGTCTCGTCGTCCGCCTCCGGCTCGTCCGCGACCGGCTCCGGGATATTGTATGCGCCCGGCGCGACGGCAGACAGATCATCCAGCCAGAGAAATTTCATCTCGTCTCCAAACACCTTCGGCACGGCTACGCGCTTGCCGTCCTGCTGCGCCCGGCGCAGAATGGCCGCCGTGCGCACCTCCTGATTGTAAGACAGATAGCCGTACAGGCTCCTCGCGGCCTGATAGGCCGGGTGCCGGAACAGCTGCTGGGCCAGACGGGCGCTGGCCGCTTCCACCTGCGCGGGGGTCATGGCGCGTTTTTTCGCGCGGACGAATGCGCGGAGGTCCTTTTTCTCCATAAGTACGCCTCCCGGGGATGCCTGCCGCACGGCAGGCATTTTTTCTATTTTACCCCGGAATCCGGTCCGCGTCAACCGTCCAGCGGCGGAAAGCCGGTATAGACCTCGCCGGGCAGAAGCGCCGTGCCGCGCAGCGCGGCCAGCTCCGAGACGGTGCAGAACGTATAGCCCCGCGCCTGCAGCCGGTCGACAGCCTGCAGGGCGCAGGTGACGGAATGCGCCGACAGGTCGTGCATAAGGATAATCCTGCCGTCGTGCGCCTCGGACAGAACCGTCGGCAGAACGCCGTCCCACGCGGCCTCGTTCCAGTCGCACGGGTCGACCGACCACAAAATGACCGACAGCCCCGCGTCCTTTGCCGCGCTTAAAAGCGTGTCGCCGTAAAGCCCGCCGGGCGGGCGGAACAGCTGCGCCCGCACGCCGCAGGCGTCCTCCACAGCCTTTGCGCAGCCGGTCAGATCGCGCAGCGCCGTTCCATAGTCCATCTTCTGCATATAATCATGGTTGCTGCTGTGCAGGCCGATCTCGTGACCGGCTGCGGCGATGTGTGAAAGCGTATCCGGAAATTCCGCAATGCGGTAGCCGCAGACAAAAAACGTCGCGTGCACCTGCCGCTCGGCCAGACCCTCCAGAAGCCGCTCGGTCAGCTCACCGGACGGCCCGTCGTCAAACGTCAGCGCGAGATAGCACTTCGGCTCCTCCGCAGCCCGCAGCGGCTGCGCAAGCAGCGCCAGCACCGCAAGCAGGCAGAACAATTTCTTCATGGCGCGCTCCTTTCAAAAATCTTCTGTTAGTATGCGCAAAAGCCGTTCAGATATTTGACGCTGCGGGCAAAATAGAGTATGATATTCATAACAAAGATTTTGTGAGGAAGCCTATGCTGGAAAAACTGAAGCTGGTCGAGGCGCGCTATCTCGAAATGGCGGAGCGCGCCGCGCAGCCGGATTTTTATAACGACCCGAAGGCCGCATCGCAGCTGTTAAAGGAGCAGCGGCAGCTCGAACCCATCATCACGGCCTACCGCAGCTATATGAAAACGACGCAGGAGCAGGACGACCTGCGCGCCATGCTCTCCGAGGGGCTCGACCCTGAAATGAAAGCGCTGTGCCAGGAGGAATTCTCCGCAAACAAGAAAAAGCTGGAGGAATTGGAGCAGGAGCTGAAAATTCTCCTGCTGCCGCGCGACCCGAACGACGACAAGAGCGTCATCATGGAGATCCGCGGCGGCGTCGGCGGCGAGGAAAGCGCGCTGTTCGCCCACAGCCTGTACCGGATGTACACGATGTACGCCGAGTCCAAGCGCTGGACGGTCACGCTGTTAAACTACAACGAAACCGAGCTTGGCGGCGTGAAGGAGGCCGATTTTGAGATTCAGGGCGCGGGCGCGTACTCCAGACTCAAATTTGAATCCGGCGTCCACCGCGTCCAGCGCGTCCCGGAGACAGAGTCCGGCGGGCGCGTCCACACGTCGACCGCGACGGTCGCGGTGCTGCCGGAAATGGAGCAGGCCGAGGTCGATATCCGGCCCGAGGATATCGAAATGCAGGTCTACCGTTCGTCCGGCGCAGGCGGGCAGCACATCAACAAGACCAGCTCCGCCGTGCGCCTCATCCACAAGCCATCCGGCATCGTCGTGGCCTGTCAGGAGGAGCGCAGTCAGGTGCAGAACCGCGAAAAGTGTATGCAGATGCTGGCCTCCAAGCTCTATCAGATCGAGCAGGAGCGCATCGAATCTGCCGTCACGTCCGAGCGCCGCAGCCAGGTCGGCACCGGTATGCGCAATGAGCGCATCCGCACCTACAATTTCCCACAGGGCCGCGTCACCGACCACCGCATCGGCCTGACGCTCTATAAAATTGACTCCATCATGGACGGCGCTTTGGACGAGCTCATCGACGCCCTCGTCACCGCAGATCAGGCCGAAAAGCTGCAAAGCAGCGGAGAAGCGTAACCGATTTATTTGAACTTGGGAGGAATGGCTATGGTATTCTGGTGTATGATGCTGCTGTTTACACTGATGATCCCGGCCGTGATGATCGGCTTCGGGCGGAGCTTTTTCAAAAGGCCGCCCAGGGATATCAACGCGACGTTCGGCTACCGGACGACGATGTCCATGAAAAATCAGGAAACATGGCAGCTTGCTCACCGTGTCTGCGGGCGGTACTGGTTCATCTGCGGACTGATCCTGCTGCCGCTGTCCGTGCTCCCGATGCTGTTCGTGATAAACCGCGGCACGGAAACGATCGGCATGACTGGCGTGATCATTGTGTTTGTCCAGATCGTTCCGATGATCTGCGTGATCATCCCGACCGAGCACGCCCTGCGGAAGAATTTTGATAAAAACGGGAACCGAATTACCGGCTGAAGCGCCTGCAGTTCTTCCAAATCTTTCCCGCGAAGCTTGAGACAGCCCCTTTTTACGGTGCTTCCGCCTCAGAAAGCATTCACTGCCCGTCCAGCAGATCCAGCAGATCGTCCAGCTCGTCCTCAAGCGCTTCGTGGCGTTCGCCCCAGCGCGCATAGGCCTTGCTCATCATATCCTCCGGCTCGCGGGCATCCAGCTCCGCGAGCTTTTCGCGCAGCTCCTGCGCAAGCGCCAGAAGCGCTTCACGGGAAAGGGCCTCCAGTTCCGGTTCCTCCGCGTCTGCGGGAAAGGGAATGATCTGTGCCATATGCGTCATCCTTTCAGATTGCTCAATTCGTTGATGATCGCTTCCGCCGTCAGCATTCCGTCCAGCGCGGCGGAGGTGATGCCGCCGGCGTAGCCCGCGCCCTCTCCGCAGGGATACAGGCCGCGCAGACTTGACTGCCGCGTCTCATCGCGCAGGATGCGCACGGGGGACGAGCTGCGCGTCTCCGGCGCGGTCAGGACGGCGTCGGGCCGGGCGAAGCCGTGCAGGCGCTTGTCCAACTCCGGCAGCGCCTGTTCGAGCACGGAAGTGATGCGCTCCGGCAGGACCTCGTGCAGCTCGCAGAGCGTCACGCCGGGCCGGTAGGCCGGATGGACGGCGCCCAGCGCCTGCGAGGGCTGCTTTTTCAGGAAATCGCCGACAAGCTGCGCAGGCGCGCGGTAATTGCTTCCGCCCGCGCGGAAGGCCGCCTGTTCGATCTGCCGCTGCCAGTACATCCCGCCGAGCGGGGAGCTGTCCGGGAAATCGGCAGGGTTCAGTGTGACGAGCAGGGCCGCATTCGCGTTTTCGCCGTCACGCGCATGGTCGGACATCCCGTTCGTCACGACGCCGCCCGGCTCCGACGCGGCTGCAACCACGTACCCGCCGGGGCACATACAGAAGGTATAGGCCGAGCCGCCGCTTGGCAGCTGCACGTTCAGCTTGTAATCCGCCGTGCCAAGCCCCGGCGCGTCTGCAAACGGGCCATACTGGTTCTCGTTGATCTGCCGCTGCGGGTGCTCGATGCGCACGCCCATGGAAAACGGCTTCGGCTCCATCGGTACCCCGGCGCTGTGCAGCGCCTCAAACGTATCGCGGGCGCTGTGCCCGATGGCAAGCAGGACGCGGGAGGCCGGAAGCACCGTCTCGCTGTCTGCGCTCTGTACGCGGACGGCTGTGATGCGGCCGTTTTCGGCTTCGATGCCGGTCAGCCGTGTGCCGAAGCGGATCTCGCCGCCGTAGTGCAGGATTTTCTCCCGCAGGTTCTGCACGACCGTGACCAGCTCGTCCGTGCCGATGTGGGGCTTTGCGTCGTACAGAATATCCGCGCTGGCTCCGGCCTCGGCGAACTGCTCCAGAATCCAGCCGATGCGCTCGTTCTTGACGCCGGTATTCAGCTTTCCGTCTGAAAACGTGCCCGCGCCGCCCTCGCCGAACTGCACGTTGCACTCCGGGTCAAGCTCCCCGGTCTGCCAGAAGCGCGACACGGCCTCGTGCCGCGTTTTCGCGTCCTGCCCGCGTTCGAGCACGAGCGGGCGAAGCCCCGCCATGCTCAGGACCAGCGCGGCGAACATCCCCGCCGGGCCGAAGCCCACGATGATGGGCTGACTGTCCGGCAGCGCCTGCGGCTGCGGGACGCTGTAAAGCGTGTCGCGCGCAATGGACGCCTTCGGACTGTGGGCCATTTTGAGGATTTTATCCTCCCGGCCCTTTACGGCCACATCGACGGTATAAATGATGCGCACGTCGTTCTTTTTGCGTGCGTCAACGGATTTTTTCTTCAGGTCCAGCTGCTTGATCTCGTTCGGAGAAATGCGCAGCTGCCGCGCAGCGGCCTGCACGAGCCGGGCCATGTCGCCGTCCGGCGGCAAAGAGAGATCACGGATGCGGATCATCGGGGGGACCTCCATGTGTGGGAATTTTCATTATCATATCACAGAACCGGCAAAAACGGAAACCAAAAAACTGCCGCGCCCGATTTTACAAAATGTTCACGCAAACGCAGGGAGCGGCAGTATAATATTCATTATATTGTATCAGAAGGGAGCGCGCTTCTCCTATGGCAAAAACGATCCTGATCGTCGAAGACGATCCGAATATCTCCGAGCTTGTGCAGATGTATCTCGAAAAGGAGGGCTACAACACCCGCATCGCCTCCGACGGCGGACAGGGACTTGATCTGTTCCGGCAGCTCCGGCCCGATCTGGTGCTGCTCGATATCATGCTGCCCGTGATGGACGGCTGGAGCGTTCTGCGCACCATCCGGCAGGACAGCAAGACTCCCGTCATCATGCTTACGGCCAAGGGCGAGACGAACGACAAGGTGCAGGGCCTGAAGCAGGGAGCGGACGACTATCTCACCAAGCCCTTCGAAATGAAGGAGCTGCTGGCAAGAGTCGAGGCCGTTCTGCGCCGCGCGGGCGGCGAGGACGACAAGACCAAGCCCCGCCGTCTGGTCTTCGACAAGCTCATTATCGACCTTGACTCGTTTGAGCTCATCGTCGACGGCAAGCGCATCGAGACGCCGCCCAAGGAAATGGAGCTTCTGTTCCATCTCGCGTCCAGCCCGAACCGCGTCTTCACGCGCAACCAGCTGCTCGACGAGGTCTGGGGCTTTGATTATTTCGGCGACAGCCGTACCGTCGACGTCCATGTCAAGCGCCTGCGCGAAAAGCTCGAGGGCGTGTCGGACAAGTGGAGCCTCAAGACCGTCTGGGGCGTCGGGTATAAATTCGAGGTCCTGTAACCATGAAAACAACGTTCAGCCGGCAGTTTGCCCTCATTGCGGCGCTGCTGCTGGTCTGTATGATCTTTACGGGCGTTTCGTTCCGGTTTCTGATGCTGGGGTATCTGAAAAACGACAAAAAAGAGACGCTCAGCGCCGACGCGGCCGCCGTTGCCTCGCTGGCCGAGGCGTATGACTCGACGGGCGAGCTGGAGGAAAACTGGGACTTCCGGCTGAGTCTGTCCCTGTTCTCCGACGTCGGCGAGGCCGAGGCGCTGGTCTGCGACGAAAACGGCTTCGTCGTGCTGTGCTCGTGCGACGAGTTTAACTGTGAACATATCGGCCAGCAGGTCGACGCGAATCTCATCACCGAGATCGACGCCAGCGGCGAAACGTTCCGCGTCGGGACGCTGGCCGGCATCCACGACGGACGGCGATACATCGCGGGCAGGCCCATTGTCGCCAATGATACGGACGAGACGATCGGCTATGTCATCATCTCCTCCGACATGACGCAGATCACGGATTTCATGCAGCGCAGTTCGTCGCTGTTTTTCTATGTGGCGATCATCGTGCTGGTACTGGCGCTGGCCGCGGCGACGTTTTTGTCGCACCAGCAGGCGCAGCCGCTGGCAAAGGTCGCGGACGCGGCTCGGCGCTTTGGCCGTGGCGAGCTGGATACCCGCGTGACGGTCCCCGAAAGCTGCGGCGAGGAGGTCGTCGATCTGGCGAACGCCTTCAACACCATGGCGGATTCTCTGGAAAAATCCGAGCAGCGCAGACAGGAATTCGTCGCAAACGTCTCGCACGAGCTGAAAACCCCCATGACCACCATCGGCGGCTACATCGACGGGATGCTCGACGGGACCATCCCGCCGGAAAAGCAGCAGCATTATATGCAGATCGTCTCCGGCGAGGTGCGCAGGCTCTCGCGGCTGGTGCGCAATATGCTCGACATCGCGAAGCTGCAGGCCATGGGCGTGGAGGAGAGCCGGAAAACGCGCTTCGATCTCGGCGAGGAGCTGAGCGACGTGCTCATCACCTTCGAGCAGAAGATCTATAACAAGCATCTCGACGTGCGCGTCGATCTGCCGGACAAGCCCGTCTGGACGCGGGCCGAGCGCGACAGCATCACGCAGGTCATCTATAACCTGATCGACAACGCCATCAAATTCTGCCCCGACGGCGGCAGGCTTGCCCTGCGGGTGCAGGTCGACGGCGGCAAGGCCCGCGTGAGCGTCGAAAACACCGGCCCGACCATCGACAAGGACGAGCTGCCGCTGCTGTTCGACCGCTTCCACAAGGCCGACAAATCCCGTTCGGCTGACCGCGAGGGCTGGGGCCTCGGCCTCTACATCGCGAAGACCATCGTCGGCGCGCACGGCGGCGATATCTGGGCCACGAGCGAAAACGGCGTGACGCAGTTCAACTTCACGCTGCCCACAGTCCGCTGACGGACTGCACGGAAGGTTTACAGATCGTTCAATGTCTGTTCAAATCCGCGGGATATACTAAGTGCATAACCAAGCAAGAGGGTGTCTGATATGAGCTTTGACAACAATAGCTTCTATGACGACAATTCCACAAAGAACTGGCAGCCGCAGCCGACGCCGATGGAGGATCGCAGGCGCAGGCACACCGGAAAATGGATCACGGCTATGCTGATCCTGGGCCTGCTGGCGCTGGCCGTGACCGGCACGGTGCATCTGGTGCGCGATGTCGGCGTGACGCTCAACCGGTCGGATACCGGCTTTCTTCTGACCGTCGGCACGCAGCCGGCGCAGACCGCTCCAACCGAGCAGACGCAGACAGCAAAGGAAACGGAACCGTCCGTTCAGACCGAAGCGCCTGCGCAGACGCAGCAGGTCGCCGAGGAGCTGCCGCAGCTGACGATCACGCAGTCGCCCGCAGGCGTGCCGACCGTCGCCTCCGATGAAGCGGGCGCGCTGAGCCTGCAGGAGATCTACCGCCGGTGCATCGGAAGCGTCGTCTCCATCGTGACCGTCACGCCGTCCGGCAAGGCCAGCGGGACCGGCATTATCATGTCGGAGGACGGATATGTCATCACGAACCATCATGTGATCGAAAGCGCGCAGGCCGTGAGCGTCCTGACGGCGGACAGTCAGGAATATACCGCATCGGTCGTCGGCAGCGACGAGACGAGCGATCTTGCCGTTCTGAAGATCGAGGCCGAAGGGCTGCAGGCCGCTGAGTTCGGCGATTCGTCCGTTCTGCAGGTCGGCGACAGTGTCGCCGCCATCGGCGATCCGCTCGGAACGGCGCTGCGCGGCACCATGACCGATGGCATCGTCTCCGCGATCAACCGCGATCTGACCGTCAACGATCGCACCATGAGCCTGATCCAGACGAATGCCGCGCTCAACAACGGCAACTCCGGCGGGCCGCTCATCAACTGCTACGGGCAGGTCATCGGCATCAACACGATGAAGATGAGCAACTTCTATTCCTCGTCCACGACCGTCGAGGGCATCGGGTTTGCCATCCCGATCGACACGGCCAAGCCCATCATCGACGAGTTGATCGAAAAGGGCTATGTCTCCGGCCGTCCGGCCATCGGCATCGACGGCGAGACGCTCCCCGCGACGTACCGCATCTATTACCGTCTGCCGCAGGGCATCTATGTGACGCGCGTTTACCGCAACAGCGACGCTGCCGCCAAGGGCATTTCCGAGGGCGACATCATCACCGCCATCAACGGCGTCTCCGTCACGACGATGGAGCAGCTCAACCGCGTCAAGAACCAGTTCACTGCCGGCCAGACCATCACGCTGACCATCTACCACGGCGGCGTTTCCTCCGACGTGGAGATCATTCTCATGGACCGCGCAAACGCATAATAGCGCAGAATACGCCCACGGCGCTCCCAGCGCCGTGGGCATTCAGCATAATTCAAAGAGGAGAAGTGTCGAATTGCTGGAACTTCACAGCAAAACGGAACTGCTCTGTTCCCTCATCAGTCTGCTCCGCTTCGCTCCGCAGCCAGCTTCCCCGGAGGGGCAATGTCATCAACTTAAGACCATAGACGGTTTGTTTTACGCAAAAACCGTTGAAATGCAACCGCAGTTGGTAGGGGCGGGGCTCTGCTCCGCCCGGCAGAATGCAGTGAATTCCTTCGAGAATTTGCGGCGAATCCGCAAGCAGTTACCTCTTTGGATGTAGGGGGCAGCTGTGAATTCGCCGAAGATTCCCGTAAAATCGGTACATCCCGCGGGCAGACAGAGTCGTCCGCCCCTACAGAGAGTGCGAAGGGTTGTTGTAGGGGCCGACAACTCTGTCGGCCCATTGAGAAGTTACAAATTCGCCGTAGATTCCCGTAAAAACGGTGCATTCTGCCGGGCCGATGTGGGCATCGGCCTCTACGGCCAAGCGGGTAAGTGCATACGGATTCGCCGAAGATTTTCGATAATTCGGTGTATCCTGCCGGGCGGAGCAGAGCCCCGCCCCTACCAACTGC
>CDZA01024562.1_pt1 | contig 65794 bp, 43 predicted proteins | sample 554881 | NCBI WGS metagenome assembly CDZA01 (sample SAMEA3182082, study PRJEB8094) | gut metagenome | biome: human; feature: gut; material: Stool; isolation source: human stools | place: Canada | collected 2012-12-04
ATATTTTTTAGGTGCTCTGTCACTATCCTTTTTATGCTCCGTCCTGGAGGCGGTGCTACTTTCTACTCCGATGTCGTTTATCTCGATGAAGGAGAATCAAGGCAACAAGACTGCCTCGTTGATGAAACAGTATAAAAACAACGTAGATCGCCCTGTGGGTGCCATTCTTTCGCTCAACACCATCGCCCACACCATCGGCTCTGCCGGCGTGGGTGCCGAGTCTATCAAACTCTTTGGCGAAGAATACTTCGGTATCATTTCCGCCATTCTCACCTTGCTGATTCTGGTGCTTTCAGAAATCATCCCGAAGACCATCGGTGCTTCTTACTGGCGCTCGCTGGCAATGCCATCCACCAAGATTATCCGGGTACTCATCTTCATCACCTACCCTCTGGTACTGCTCTCAGAACTTATCACAAAGGTATTCACGCCTAAGAGCCACCAGGCTTCCATGAGCCGCGAAGAGGTTTCGGCCATGGTAGATGTAGGAACCACAGAAGGCATCTTCCGTGAATCGGAAAGCAAGATCATCAAGAGCTGCATCCGTCTGGCTGGAGTTAAGGCAAAAGAGGTGATGACGCCATCCATCGTGGTAGAATCTGCTAATATGCATCTAACCACCAAGGAGTTTTACCAACAGAAGAAGTGGAATTTCTCACGCATTCCTGTATATGATAACAATAAGGACTACATCGTAGGCTACATTCTGAAGGATGTGGTTCTCAAATCGGTTTCAGACGATGAATTCCAAACCCGATTATCCGAGCTGATGCGCCCGATTCTTTCCTTCAACGAGGATGAATCGCTATATCAGATCTGGGAAAAAATGCTGGAAAAGCGAGAGCACATCTCCATTATCGTAGATGAATACGGATGCCTTCGCGGCGTAGTTTCCATGGAGGATGTGATAGAAACGATGACGGGCGTGGAAATCGTAGATGAAGACGATGTTGCCGTGGATATGCAAGCCTTGGCTAAGGAAAAATCACGCCTGATGATGCAGAAAATGAAGTAATCGAGTAGGAGGTAGGCGGCTTCTTGCATCACGCAAGAAAACCGCCCTTTTCATTCTACATGGCAATAGAGAATACATACCCTATCGCTGAGATGAGATTTATGCTCTTTTTTATTGAGTTGAGATTTATGCTCTTTTTTATTGAGTTGTTTTATAACCCGAAATTGATATTCTATTTTACTTCTTTCTTCCCTGGGGTTACATCTTTCTGAAGAGAGAATACAACAGGGATGGTATATCTTACGTTTACCGGTTTACCATCCTGTGTACCAGGAGTCCAGTTAGGCATCGCCTTCACAATTCTCAAAGCTTCGGCATCCAGTTCTGGATCTACAGATCTTGCAATTCGGGCTTCGGTAACGCTACCATCCTTCTGAATGACAAAGGTTACAATCACACGGCCCTGCTTTTTGGCTTTGACAGCGGAAGCCGGATACTTGATGTTTGCAGCCAGATACTTCATCATTACTCCCTGACCACCAGGAAATTGCGGCAATGTCTCTGTTACGTCATAAACCACATTCTTGGTTGTATCGGCTGGGGCTGTCGCATCAGAAGCCTTTGCTTCCGCCTTCTGTTCAGCTTCCGACTTTGCCAATTCAGCAGCCTTAGCTTCTTCTGCCTTTTTGGCTTCTGCGGCAGCTTTTGCTTCTTCAACCGTCGGATTCGCCACAACCACATCAGCATTCAGAGCCTGCTCAGCCTTCTGCTGAACCTCGGCTACTTCCGGAATCTGCTCGCCAATCTCACGAGCCACACTCTCGATGTTGCTCACCATAAGCAACGCTCCTGCTAAAGGTGCGAAAAGGAGGTACTTCGCCTTGCCTATTTCACTGGTTCTACGTTTGTTCATCATTTTAATTCTTTTTTTAAGAGGTAATAAATTAAAATTATTGGCAATCTTGGTCGATTCATTCGGCTGTCGATATGCCAAACCTAGAAGGTGATACTGATAGGATTTGCGCGCGTTGCCATCAGATAAAACACTTTCATCGGCTAAATATTCCAAATTCATTCTTACTTCCTGCTTCATCAGCCAGGCAAACGGATTAAACCAGCAGGCGATGGAGAAAAGCTCGGAGAAGAGGGTATCCAGGGAATGGAGACCCGAAACATGGGTGCACTCGTGAACCATCACTTCGTGCAACTGCTTGCCCTCCAGGGTAGATGGATACATAAACACCCAGCGAAAGAAGGAGAACGGACTCCCCTCGCCTCTGAGAAGATGTACCGTAAGCCTTCTACCTCCTGCTTCCGGGAAATAACCGCAAGGCGGATGATGCAGAAGAGCTGCCATACCAAACGCAATGAGAGAACCGCAACTCCTGCCCAATAGATGCACTGCAGCATATCCATCCAGGTTATGCTGGGAGCCTGAGCCTTTACAACCACCACGGGATAAAACGTGTCGACATATACATTCGCCATACTCTCCATCGTAGGGGTATCGCGTACCCAATATTCCAGATTGAGCGCCGGAACAATCAGGGCGACGGCATAAATAAGCCAGAGGGTAAGGCGGCGAAGGCCGAAGAAGGTATCGCGGCTCACCGTGAGGCGATAAAAGCCATAAAGCAGCACCAGGGCTACATTGATTTTTATAAGATATATTGCCATACAGTTTCGATTTTTGTTTGAAATGAACTATTAGTTATTCTTCCGAACTCTCGATTTCTCTAATGATATCCTTGAGGTCCTCTGGACTGATTTTCTCGTCCTTGGCAAAGAAGGAAACCATTTCCTTGAAGGAATTCTTGAAGTAATTGTTCACGAAACCCGACAGGAACTTCCGCTTGTAATCGCTCTCGGCTATGAGTGGAGAATAGACATAACCCTTACCATCCCGCTCCGCCTTGACATATTCCTTGCGCTTCAGATTGTTCACAATAGAAGCTACAGTGGTATAAGGTGGACGAGGTTCTGGCAACAGTTCCATAATCTGTTTCACGGCACATCGTCCCAATCGCCATATCCGAAGCATAATATCTTCTTCCTGATTCGTCAGCTTTTCCATATTTCTATCTTTATTCTTTTAAATTCAACATTCTTGTTTCTAAAGCACGCTGCAAATCTACGAAATTTTCGTACAAGCACAAAATAATCTACGTTAAAAAGCATAAACTCAACTATATTTTAACGTTTTACGAGCTTTTCGTAATTCTAAAACATAGGATGTTACGAGTTTATCGTAGATTATATATAAAAAGAACTAATATATAATAATATACGAAAACACATAAGTTTGTACAATATCACATTACAGTCAGGAATTATAGTGACTTACTTTTTAGTAATGAATTCCCTATCTTGATACACATTTTTACTTTTCTGTACACAATAAAGATAAGATAAAGCATTCACCTGCGCTGCATCATCAGAGACCTTACTCAATCCCAAAACTTGACCAAATTCCTGATGGATTAATTTCTGTAATTCTACTGGCTTAAATGGTTTCTTGAAATCATGCCCAATATTTATACGAAAAGATAATATTTCACCAGTACGTGGATGCACTGACTTCTGAGAGGAAACACCAACCTTTCCCATGTCGTAAGACACTAAAAAAGGTACAGAGGCTGCATCGATTCCTGACTTGATGGAATTCAAATGAATTCTCAATTTAACTTTTGCCTTTGCCAAAGATTCATTCCATGATAAAATTCCCTTCTGCAAAGCCTCTTTATACTTATTAGGAACCAGACTATCAACATAGACCATACAAGCACACTTCGGCTGTAGCCTCATCACCAGAGAATCATCAACAACTGTATAAGGATTCTGTGAATAATCCTTGAAATGAATAGTCTGAATATCCAGACCCTCAGTAGCTAAGCGTATAGGCATATCCTTCTCCGGTAAGAGTCGGAGACAGATACTCAAATATAAGGGTTTACTTCCATTCGGCAAAATAATAGCCATACTGTTGAATGCATACTGCTCTGACTCTGCCTCATGATATCTGACCACCTTCAGCACAACTTCTTCTCTTCCAGAAGAGTTTCCCTTCTGCGGTGAAATAACTTGAACAGAATTCAACTTACTCATATCTGGGTCCAACGAGCGAACATCCGGGTACTGTGAATAACTCACCCATTCTTTTTCACCCTTCACAACATCAGTAATATCAATAATCGGATTGCCATCTTGGGATATAGCGACTGCAGGATATTCCACACCAGCAACAGGCACATTAGAAGCTCTGAATGCATCCCAGTATGTACTTTTCCTATCCATGATGCGCTCAGTGTAGAACGGTTGAAGAAACTCAACGGTCATCGAATCTGGTATGGACAAACGCACTACACCCAATGAATTGACAGAACGGTTGATCATACCAAAGCCATGATCTATCTGCCCACTTACCTCTATCTCACGACCGTTCCACTTTCTTGGGAATTCCATATAAACACGATTACCTTCCTGATAAACAGGAAAAGCGCCATCCGTCTTTTTCATATTTTCCGATAAGAATTCAGCAAATGGCTTAGGAACAACTGTTTGTTTTTCTTCTCCCATAACCTGTAGCAGGCTAAAAGAAGAGAATAAGAAAAACATAATTAAAAAACTTTTATAATGTTTCATCATTTGATTATGAGTCAATATTAAATGATATTTATATCTTTTTCTGGTCTAAAATAGAAGACTGAATATGCGCCAGGATTACCAGTTCTTATAAGCAGTCTCCATCTTTTCCTTCATCGTTTTCACCTCAGTCAATAGCGTCTCCAATGTTTTGACAAGCATCTCATCCTTCTCTTTTGCCTTGGCTTTCTCTATTCGCTCCATTGCATAATCGAAATGCTGTTGTTGCTCTGATTTAAAATGTTTGATTTCCTTCTTTCTATCTACATGAAGATGTGACATGATTTTGGAATCAAAAAGCCAACCGGGAGGAGTTACCACATAATCTTGCAAGAATTTCAAGACTTTTTGTGTATATTCAGGGGTATCATAATGATTATCACCATAATAATAACCACCCAGATGTGCAAACACATGACCAGTCCAGAGGTTATAATGCTCTATCAAAGCCTTATACCGACCTTCCATCACTTGCTTTTCCAAGTTCGTTTTCGGATTCCAGATATCAAGAGAACATAAGTATTTGAGATTTTCGATACCACAACTGTTGATAGCCACATGGTCATTACCCAAGTCTTCTTGTTGCGAACGGATATCCCGAGCATCATAGAAAGCTAATTCTGGACATTCCTTTTTCTTTTGCTCATACCATTTCCATCTGGCATTTTCTTGCTCTTCTGGTGTATTACCTTCAAACTCCCGATACCCCCATTCTATTGCCCAACGGTCGTATTCACCCAATTGAATACGGCGATTGCGAAGCGCTACATGATCACCCGGACGAAGAGCATAATTGAAACGAACATAGTCCATAATAGAACTACCCATACCATGCTTGTCCAGATAATCATTATCACGGAGATTTTCTATAGAAGCATGGCTACTACCACTATGATTGTGCTCTAATCCCAAACTGTGACCCACCTCATGGGTTATCACCATCTTCAACAGTTCACATTGCAAAGACTCCGGCAAGATAATCTTACGAGCCTCTGGATCAACAGCACCACATTGAGCAAAATACCAATTCTGCACGATATTCATCACACTGCTGAATACCCCGACATGACAACCGTTGATTTCTCCGCTTCTTCCCTCACAGGGCGTAGGTCCATAAGCATTACTCGTGGCCGATATCTTCCAGGAGATATAAGGATATCTGCTATCATACATACAGAAATCAGGGTCTTCTTCCGATGTAGGTGCCAAACGGGCATCAATGGCATTTTTAAAACCTGCCTGTTCAAACGCAGGACGCCATTCACGGACCGCCTCAATGATACACTTCTGATACATCTTCGGGAACTGCCGATCTACATAGAAGATGATAGGATGCACCGGTTCCACCAATTCTCCTCTGCGATACCGTTCTCTATCCTCAGGACGGATTTCCAATCGCCAACGCTTAATGACAGGAAGGCGACTTCGGATACCATCTGTAGAAAGCACAAACTTGTTGATTTCAAAAAACGATTTTCCGTCACCACGTTTCACAGATATAGGCTGTTTAGGCATAAGACTGATACAGACTCCAGTTTCCCAAATGCCCTGATAATTCTGGATTGGCTTACCAGGAAGAGGCATTGCTAAATTGCTGTAGGTGCGCGACATACGCAACAGAATACAATCATTTTTCCCTTTCACATCGAGGATGCGGTCTCTCTCCTTATTCCGCATGCTGATCTTCATGTCGTAATAAGCAGGTTCCATGCCAAAGAGGGTAAAGTTCTTCAATGTATTTCCTATCTCTATAAGCGTATGCCCATTGCTTTCCTGTATGACAGGCAAACGCTTGTAGAGACGCTCCTGCGGAGTGAGCATCGCTATCTTAGAAAAAACACTTGTAGAATCTGCCAGTATCCACTTATGCTGCGGATCCGTCATATACACCTCCCCATCTTGCTTACGAAGCGAAAAGAAAAGGGGGCCGATGAGGTCACCTGCATAACCATACTTAGTTTCACTACTTCGGTTTGGATTTTCGGGAGCACTCAAAATGGTAGTAGTAACACTGTACTCACGACCGAAAAGCGAATCAGGAATCGACCAGTACATCTTTCCATCAGACTCAAAAGTATCAAACATTCCTTTTGTCAACTTCGCATCCGCAGGAAGAGTACCAACAAACGGATTCTGCCCGCTCGCTATGAGCGAGCAGGCAGAACTAAATACTATAGATAATAATATTCTTATTTTCATCATGGATTATTCTCAGTCATTAAGATGATCTCAAAACAAATCTTGAGATTATTCATAATTATAAGAGATATCTACAATCTTGCCAAATCTATTATTTGCATCCTGGAAAATGTAAGAAGCATTTTCACTCCTATCTACATCACCCGCAATAGTCAGTTTCAATTCGCCCAGCAAACCCTGACCTGCAGAAGTATTGATACCGAATCCGAGAATCATGCCATTACCATTTTCTGCATCCTCAGGGTCGCGGAATTTCAGGCAAGCAATCTTGGCATTAGCATCAGCGTCATAACTGTAGATTTTCTCAATCTTCTGACGCTCCATATCTATACGATACACGCTATTACCAGCAGCCATGAAAATAAAATGGGCTGAATATGCTTGAGAAGCTGCAAACTTGGCAGTTTTCAAATCGATGGAAGGATCCAAATCGATTGTATATTTTCCTGCACAAAGCGGATCATCCGCATTGCTGAAACGGAAAACAGTAATCTGTGAAGCCCCTTCACTTGCCATTACAGCATAAGCATAGTTACCATTATCCCCGCCACGCAAGATATCAAGTATCTGCAGAGACGCATCTACATTGCTTGGATCAAAGGCATAATTGCCGTCGGCATCCTCCGACAAATCACGGAACACCAATGGCTTTTTGTCCTTCCATTGGGAACCCTTACGATAATACTGAGAGTTGTAGTAGGATGTGCTGACATAATCCATCATAGAAGAAAAAGCACTACCGATGCGGAAGCGATGAGTTGCTGGATTATATGCCAGGACATAATTACTGAAAGTAGCAGAACATGTAGGTAGAAATGCTACTTGTTCTTCCTCACCATCGGAATTAACCTGCTTATCATATACGGAATATGGAACACACCATCCGTCATCGTATGCGAAATAAGCCTTTTTGTCCGTCACAAACATCTCACCCTTCTTGTCCATTTTGTAATAAGACAAATTGACTGGTACATTGTTAAGTGCATTCTCAAACAGAATTTTATTAGTACCATACTTCATGGTGAGTGTACTTGGAGAATATGTTGCAATATTCTTATCCGTGGCAATTGTCAGGTTGGCAAACTTCGTTCCACCCAGAGAACCATAACCATAATTACCCTTGGCAGCAATAGCCAATGGCTTACCCTCAAGAGCAAAAGATTCACCAGTTTCTGACTTAAACACATCAGCATAGGCAAAGAAGCCATCTGGATTACCCTCAATAGCTCCTACAATGCCCTTCTGATCGGCATCTTCCTGAAGCACAAACCAAGCTGGATTCAAAGGCTTGACTACAGCAACCTTGCCCAACTGATACCATTTCTGACCTGTGGTCTTATCGGTAACAATGAGCATCATACCAATACTCTCTGGATTATTTGGTTCTACTTCTACCTGACAAATCTTTCCTATAGAATAATCCGTATAGTCAGCAAGACGCATAGAACCAATCTTAGCATCCGGCTTCAATTTTTTCCATTCAAAAGTAAGATTGTCCTCATTCTCGGCAAGAGTTTGTGTCAACTCAGGCGTCAACGTAACCGTTGCAGGGTTCTCCTTTGGCATGCGGATTTTTACCTCAGGGATTTCCACCTTCATATCATTCACTGCATGATAATCATAATTGCCCTTGTCATCATAGCAGCTCTGGACGAGCGTCATAGACACCAGGCCCAGAATATATAAATATATTTTTTTCATGATTTACTCTTTTTTTATTCTTCTTCATCTGGGAAGATATCTTTACCATTTTCATCAAGTATTGGACCATGCTCCGCTTTATAAGCCTTATAGGCTGCATCCAGTTGCAGGATGGCAGCATTAGCCTCCTCATCATCGTATGCATCACCTTCAGAAGTAATGAAAGAATCAAGTGTTCTTCCCCATACGTCCATCATATAGCAATACTTGATAGGACTGAATTCACCTACACCCAACCAATACCAGTCGCTCCATGTCTCAGGCTGTGTAATATCCCAAACGTAGTTGACCTCTACCGAATTATCCTCTACAAATCCTTTTTCAAACTGATGGTTTGGATTGGTAAGATCAAATTCCAGATTGCAACCATAGGTTTTTCTACCTGTCTTATAGGCAGGACGCTTAACCTTGAAATATACATACTGGCATACAGTATCAAGAGCCGAATAAGTATATTTGTCATCCAACTGAATGTCAAGGGTATTGGAATAGGAGTTGTTTTCTGTCTTCTTGATGCAGAAATCACGATTGGCAGTAAGTAAATCTCCCATAATTCTCACACGTACACTATCACGGCGATAAGGGTCTGTTTTCATCTTCACATAGTCGCTATCGTGCAATTCACTATAAATTGTACGATAGTCGAAGTTGATGCGAGCTTCCTGACTGTACATGTCAATTTCTTCTTTCGAACAACTGGTAAGACTCAAGAACAGTACCAGCGCCGACATATAAAACAATATTTTTTTCATATTTTTCAATCTTCTTATTTTGTAGTATTATTGCCAAAGATCTTTTCATTGTCTGGCAATGGCATCTGATATTCTTTACTGGTCATATTGGCTACACCACAACCATAGTAGGTGGTATAGTGATGAGCTTTCAGGAAGAAGAACAACTGACCTTCAGCATAGTACTCCTTGCGATATTCTTTCATGATTTCATTGATACGACGAGTCTGCTGTTTGTTTTCTTCAGAAGTAACATCCTTATCATCATAACCCAATGTATGAATTTCATCGCTATATGGAATACCGCGTGAAAGTCTGACTGTATTCAGAGCCTCAGCACTCGTTTCTGCATTTGCTGCACACTCAGCAATGATATAATACATCTCCGGTAAACGAATCAATGGAATTGCATCTGCACCGCTATATAAATATGTATTGGCCAAAGGAGCCTGATTATACTTCAGACAGAATGCATACTGATGGCTCTCGTCCCAGTTGAATGCTACAACATTCTGGCGCCAGTCAGAAGTGATACCTTCATACACCTTGGTAAACATATCTGCAGTCATACCATAACGCTGCTGTACACTTGTATTTTCCATATCCATACTGTTACTGATAAGCGTATTGTTCAACTGATTTACAGAGAGACCGAAAATCTGCTCACCATAACGGATGGAATTGTAATTGGATGCAGTCTGACTCTTATACAGAGTAAAGTACTTGTTGGCATTGATAACCTCCTGAGCATACTGGACTGCAAGGTCATTCTGACCAGCATAGCAATACACACGAGCCATCATCGCCTTGACAGCATAAAGATTCATACGGAACTCACGATTTGAAAGGAAGTCTGTACGCTTTTCTATATCTGTATGGAAATCACATGGATCATTATCTTTCAAGAGAGCCTCTGCAGCCTTCAGGTCTTCCAAGATTTTCTCTACCACCTGATTAGCAGGCAAAACCGGTGTCGGTTCTTTATCGTATGTAGTCTTGTATGGAATAGCAGCATCTGTTGGATGCTCACTATAAATAGGACCGAAAAGACGCAAGAGATCAAAATAGATGAAAGCACGCAAACCCAATGCTTCTCCCTTGATACACTCATAGTAATGTGGGGTCTTCAATACATCTCGATGGGTTTCAACATTCTGCAGCAGATTGTTCAGGTTTGCCACTACATTATACATCTCTAGATAGAGATTATCCTTCTTACTCAAAAACTGGTTGGTATAATCGAATACAATAGCCTGGTTGTACACGCTATTTGTATTATAACCAGGATAATCACAGTATAGACCAGCCAACTCATCCAGATAACCATATTTCATGTCACCCGCATAAAGATTAGCAGTACCCAACTTCAGGTAAGCGCCTGTAAGGATATCCTTGAATCCTGACTCCGACTCAAACATCTTGTCGGCAGGGATTCTGTCCTTTGGTGATACATCAAGCCAATCATTGCAGGAAGTCAAACCTCCCATCAAGACTGCGAACACCAATATATAGAAATATTTCTTCATAATTATATTCGTAATTTATTGATTAGAATGCTACGTTCAATGAGAAAGTAAATTGGCGGGAGAATGGATAGTCGAGACCACGCTCACGCTTTACCGATGAGAGGTAAAAGAGGTCTTCCATGGTGAAGCCCAACTTAGCAGATGTCAACCCCCAGTTTTTGAGGAACTTAGTATTCTTGGTATCTGCACGATAGTAGAATGAAAGGGTGCTGCCCTGGAATACATTCTCATCCATCACAAAACGGGAGGTTGCCTTGGTACCCTGACCATGTGGGTTGAGTGCACGGAACTGGGAATGGTCACCAGGCTTCTGCCAGCGCAACTGTGTCACACGACGGTCGGCATTGTAAACCAAATCGGCATTCTCTACCTTGTCAACCAAAGTCTGGTTATATACCTGTCCTCCAAACTTATAATGGAAACTTACATCCATCCCCCATCCCATATAAGTAAAGGATGAGTTGATATAACCCTGCCATGTAGGCTCTGTATTACCCATTGGTACGGCATCCACACCACTATAGTTGGAAGCACTTGTCAATTCTCCATTACGCTTTACGAGAACTTCATCGCCAGACGCTGGGTCTATACCGAGAGAAGGAACAACCCAAATACTGGACATAGAATAACCTTCCTCATAACGTGGTAAAGGACTGTCCGTCAGATTCTTGGTACTCAACTCGTTAATATGGCGCATAGCCTCTGAAATTTCTACGAGTTTATCCTTGTTGTGAGAACCATTTACAGTAATTGTCCAATAAGACTGCTTAGCAGCATTACGGTATGGGATTCCTGAGAGACTGATTTCCCATCCCTTATTCTCTATCTTACCTACGTTCTCTGGATAACTGGTGAAACCGACAGATGGAGCCAATGTCACATTGGTCACCAAGTTATTGGTTACCTTGTTATAGTGTTCGATTCTTGCTGTGATACGATGATCGAGGAAACCCAACTCCAATGCAAGGTTGGTATTCTTGGTTGTCTGCCACTTCAGATTCTCATTATGCATCGCCATGATTTCTGCACCTGTACCATCAGAAGACAGATAAGGCAGAAGCAATGAATAGTTATAGTAGCTATGAGCCTGATATGGTGAGAAGCCCTGCGCACCAGTTGTACCATAAGTACCACGGATAACAAAATCAGAAAGCCATGGAATATCCTTGAAGAAAGCCTCCTTCTTTACATCATAACGAAGACCGGCAGACCAGAATGGTGCCCATCTATTGTTGGTACCAAACTCAGAAGAACCATCCAGACGGACATTGAAATCTACAGAATATTTATAAAGATAAGAATAACCGGCACTGAGCACCCAACCGATAGAGCGACTTGTATTCTCGCTTCCCGTCACCTTATCATTGTATTTCTTACCGAAGAGCAGGTCATCCATATTATCATTTGGGAAACCAGTCACATAAGTTCCATAAGAATCAGTACTGTTCTCAAGAATACTCATGCGGGCATTGGTAGTAATGTAATGATCCTTAATCTGCTTATTCCAACTGGCAGTCAAATCCACGCCCCAATTGACAGCCTCATTCTGTGTACGGCGATAATCACCTTTCAATGTCGGATCAGTAATTCCATCAAAAGCAGTATGCTGTGCAGGACGGAACACGTCACGATGTCCCACACTCTTTGAGAGAGAGAAAGCACCTTCAAAACGAAGTTCATTGGTAGGATTGTATTCTACTTTGAACAATTCACGCACAGAAAAGTTCTTGCTCTTATCCTTGCTGTGGAAAGTTGTGTTATAAAGTGGGTTAGGATAAGAGGCAGTAGCAGAGTTGGTGGCAGAGAAATCATCAAGCATCTTCTTCATGTTACCATTCTCGTCGTATGGAGTCAGATATGGATTCAATTTTGTGTATTCGCTAAAACTTCCATAGTTAGACTCATTAGCAGTAGAATTTTCGAGAGTGATACTGTTTTTCAACAATACCTTCTTCATACGATACTGGAAGTCGAGCATACCGGTAAGTACATCACGACCACTATTTTTCATCACACCTGGTGAGTTATTGTAACCAACATACATACGATAACGCAAAGCCTCATCACCACCCTCCAAGGTTACAGTATGACGCTGCTGTACGGATGTACGCAATGGCTTGCTGAGCCAATATGTATCTACACCAGAGAGAACGTTTTTAAGTTTAGACTGGTAGAGATTCCATCTATCAATCGTTTCACCACCATCAGTATAGACTCCTGCCTTATATTCTGCATCCAGTTTCTCACGAGCATTCATCAGATTATAGCCTGTCAGGTCTGGTGCCTCGATGCGCATCTCACCACCGTATGTAACCCAAATTTTACCTGGTTTAGGAGTTTTACTTTCGATTACAATAACTCCATTTGCTGCTCTGGAACCATAGATAGCAGTAGCAGCAGCATCTTTCAAGACAACAATCGATGCGACACGATCAGGGTCGAGGTCAGAAAGAGTCTGTACGGAGATTTCAAATCCGTCCATGATAAGAAGCGGCTGATTGGCATAAGTCTCATATTCTCCCTGTACAGCCTGTACATCAGAAGATGTCGTACTCAAATCCATACTGGCACCACCACGCATACGCATATCAGGAAGACTGTTTGGATTTGAACCAGCCAGATTATTCTCCATGATATTCAAACCTGGAGCCATTGCTGCTATAGACTTCGCAATATTGTTTGTACTGAATTTCTTGAGATCTTCTCCCTTGATAGTTACTGCCGAACCCGTAAAACCTTCTTTTTTACGGTTGAACATACCAGTAACCACCACATCATCAAGGTGCTTACTGTCTGATTGCAGCGTTACCTTCATGTTGGCAGAAGGGGTTGCAAAAGCCGTTACCAAACCGATATAAGAGATTTTCAACTTGCTATTAGCTGGGACGTTTGACAACTGGAAACATCCGTTTTCATCTGTTATAGCTTGTGCCTGTCCACCTCCTACCATAATGCTGGCGCCTATAACAGGCATACCATCTTCGGCAGAGATTACGACTCCTTTTACAGTAGAGAGGATTTTACCCCCCACTCTTTTGCATTTTGGTTTGTTCCTGTTTGCTGTGCCCTGGCATACTGCGCAGAACCCACAACAGAGAGCATGGCCAAAGTTGCAATCATCATGTGATTTTTTCTCATGAACCTTGTCTTTAATAAATTATACTCGTTGATATGTTATTATTTTCTCGTTGACTTATGAAAGTGACCAATAGATTTTTCTCAGTGCAAAGGTAATATTTTTTAGGAGAAATCAAGCAAAAATTCCAAAATAAACGAATAATTAAATAAAATTAATAAAAATCGTCTACATTATACGGTCTTTAAGAATACACAAACAAGTTATTTGCTATATCGAAACAAGTCATTTAAGGGTCGCAAATAAGTCACTTAGAGGTCGCAAACAAGTCACTTAAGGGTCGTAAACAAGTCATTTTGAGGTCGCAAACAAGTCATTTAGAGGTCATAAACAAGTCATTTAGAGGTCGCAAATAAGTCATTTACAACCAGTAAACAAGTCACAGAAAATCTTTGAGCAATTAATTCGAAAACAAATAAGTTTACAAAATTACCCAAAAGTGACGGTGACACCTATTTTTCAACTTTTATTTTATGCATTGGAGACACTACCCTCCAATTGGATGTCTCCCTTTGATTATCAATCTTTTATATATTTTCGCGCGGTAAGTCATATAAATATACTATATAAAAGTGTCACCTGTCACCGTTTTCTGCTGAGCCCTTTATTGGAGCCAGTTTATAAGGTGACACCTGTGACACGAGTTTTCTGTATCCTGCGTCACCTTTGTCACCCATACGACACCAAGAAAGTATTTTACATATTTACCGTAGGCTTTCTTTTTATTCATATTTCTCTTAATTTGCAGGAATTCTTCCATGGTCTGATACTTCTGTTCTGAGAAAATATGCCTGATTTCTGAAGTATATTCCAATGCCATGCGAATCAACTTTAATTGTGATACGAAGCTTTTACCGACATGACAGTTAATATTTGTAACCGATTCGTAATATTCAGCAAACTTCACATACGTTCTAAAGCGGGGGAAAGCACTCAGGAGAGCTGTTTTCCCCTATTTTTTGACCTATCATCTTGCATATTTGGACTATTTTGTTTTTTTAGGAATAATAACCTTGCTCGTATTGTTTTTTTTTCTATCTTTGCAAAAGATAAGCTGCACTCGGCAATTAGAAAGGCCACAGAAAAACAGCTTTTCTGTTGAATAACTTAAAAACCAACAACAATATGGACAAGATACTAAAAACGCAATTTGTCGGATTTTCCTTTGCATTGGCTCTGCTGTCATCTCTCGGCAGTCAGGCTCAGTCGCATTCTGGTGCACTGTCGCTCCCTACCCCTACTCAGGAAGCCAAACCTGGTGTAAGATGGTGGTGGATGGGATCTGCTGTAGATAAAGAGAACCTAAAGTGGAACCTCGACGAATATGCCAAGGCTGGCATTGGAGCCGTAGAAATCACGCCACTCTATGGTGTGCAAGGAAACGACAAGAATGACATTCCGTATCTCTCTCCGAAATGGATGGAGATGCTCAAATTCGTAGAAGAAGAAAATAAGAAGGTAGGTATTGAAACCGACATGGCTACTGGTACCGGCTGGCCTTTTGGTGGTCCTTGGGTTCCTATCAATGAAGCTGCCTGCAAGGCTGTATTCGTGGATACGATCGTTGACGTGAAACAGAAATTGATGGAGATTGAATTCAACGTTCCTCAGAAAGAGCGTGACTTTGCCAAGCTGAAACTCATCAAGGCATATCCAGTTGAGGGACAGAACAGGAAAAAGCGTGTCATCGCTCTCTACGAAAGCCGCACCCGACAGAAAGTTAAACGTGCTGCACCGGGCGGAGAAGGATACGTCATCGACCACTTTGACTCTACTGCCGTGGCTAATTATCTGGCACATATCGATAGTGCCTTCGTTGCCAACAAGACTCCTTATCCACATACCTTCTTCAATGATAGTTATGAGGTATATGGAGCCAACTGGACTCCTAAACTGCTGACAGAATTTGAGAAGATGCACGGATATAAACTGCAGGACAAGTTCCCTGAATTCCTTGATGGTGATGCCGTGGTGGTAAGCGATTACCGTGAAACATTAGGCGATATGCTGCTCCATAACTTCACCGAACAGTGGACCAAGTGGGCAAACAAGCGTGGTGCCATCACCCGCAATCAAGCTCATGGTTCACCAGCCAACCTCATCGACTGTTATGCCGCCGTAGATATCCCTGAGATAGAAGGATTCGGTCTTACTGATTTCGGCATCAAGGGCTTACGCAAGGATCCGGGCAAGACCCGTCCTAATTTCAGCGACCTCAGCATGCTCAAGTATGCACCATCTGCCGCCCATATCACAGGCAAGAAATATACCTCCAGCGAGACCTTTACCTGGCTCACCGAGCACTTCCGCACTTCCCTGAGTCAGATGAAACCAGATATGGACCTCATGTTCTGCGCAGGTGTGAACCATATGTTCTTCCATGGTACAGCCTACTCGCCTAAAAACGACCCATGGCCAGGATGGAAGTTCTATGCATCGGTGGATATGAGTCCGACCAACAGTATCTGGCGCGATGCACCGGAACTGATGAAGTACATCACCAACTGCCAGACCTATCTGCAGTGGGGACAGCCTGACAACGACTTTCTGGTCTATCTGCCAGTAAGAGATATGTGGCGCAAGGATACCAAGAACTGGTTGATGCAGTTCGACATCCACTCCATGGCGAAGAAAGCACCGGAATTTATCAAGGTGATTCTCGACATCGACAAGGCTGGTTTCGACTGTGACTACATCAGCGACAAATACCTGCGCACCTGTACCTTTAAAGATGGCATGATCGAAACTGCTGCTGGTACCCGCTACAAGGGCATCATCATCCCAGGCAACAATATCATGCCAAGCGATGTAATCCAGCATATCTCCGACTTGAAGGCGCAAGGAGCCAAGATTATCAAGGGCGACAACATCAAGGCGATGGAACAAGCTGCAAAACCGGAACTGATGAGAAAGAACCTGGGCTTGAAGATGATCCGCCGCAACAACAGCATCGGTCATCATTACTTCATCGCCAATCTCACCGGCAAGGATATCACTTCTACCGTAGCACTGGCTGTAAACGAGAAGAACGGTATCTGGTATAACCCTATGACGGGCAAATATCACAAGGCCACTATCGGCGATAAGGGCATCGAAGTGAACCTGAAGAGTGGCGAGAGCCGCATTCTCATCACCTCGGATAAGCCTGTAAGCGAATGGAAACTCGGTTCCAAAGTGAAGGTAGGCGGCAAGGAAGCCATCGCTGCTGCGGATAGCAAGACCATCGACCTGACCGCAAATACCTGGAAGCTGTCGTTCACAGAGGAGGCTCCTAAGGTGGGCGAGACCTTCAACCTCAAGGGCTTGAAGAGTTGGGAAAATCTCAGCGAAAAGGCGAAGGTGATGATGGGAACAGGTGTTTATGAAACCACCTTCAAACTGTCGAAGGATGATGCACAGAAACAGTGGACTATCGACTTAGGTGATGTCCGTGAAAGTGCACGCGTCTATATCAATAATAAATATGTGGGCTGCGCATGGGCGGTACCATATATCCTCAACTGCAAAGACGCACTGAACAAGGGCAAGAATACTATCCGTATCGAGGTAACCAACCTGCCAGCCAACCGCATCGCAGAAATGGACCGCCAGGGCGTGAAGTGGCGCAAGATGAAGGAAATCAATGTGGTAGATATCAACTACAAGAAGACCACCTACGAGAACTGGACTCCTGTAGCAAGCGGACTCAACAGTTCTGTAAAACTCGTGGAATTGAAAAATCAACTCTAATCATTTTCATTTCGCAAGTTTTGGAAATTCAATAAGAAATAAGCAAATTTAAAATAAGAACATAATCAATCAAAGAGTACAAATGAAGAAACTAATCCTGACAAGCCTCTGCATTCTGATGGGCATGACCTCTGTGTCTGCCCAGAATGCAGCCGTGAAAGTTGCAACAGTGAAAGCTGCATCTGACAAGGAATCTCTAAAGAAGGAAATCCTGGAAGTATCACAGCGCACCAACAACTACTTCATGACGAAGTACAGTGACCCAACCCTCGACACCTATGTCAAGAAGGTACGCACGAGCAACCTCTGGACCCGTGCCGTATATTACGAAGGATTGATGGCACTCTACGAGATAGACCCTCAGCAGCGATACCTCGACTATACCGACCGCTGGGCAGACTATCACAAGTGGACAGCCCGTGGCAGCGTGAATGATACCGATGCCGACAACCAGTGCTGCCAGCAAACCTATATCGACCGCTATATCCAGACTGGCGGCAAAAAGGATTTGAGTAAGGTAAAGGAGAACCTCGACCATCAGATGAGTACCAACCGCGTTTCATACTGGACATGGATTGATGCGATACAGATGGCTATGCCTGTCTATGCCAAATATGCTAAGTTGACTGGCGAGAAGAAATATCTCGACTATGCGATGAACTCCTACAAGTGGAGTCGTGATACCTTGGCTGGTGGTCTTTTCAATAAAAAAGAGGGACTCTGGTGGAGAGACAAAGACTATGTGCCACCTTACAAGGAGAAAGATGGCAGCAATTGCTACTGGAGCCGCGGAAATGGTTGGGTATATGCTGCATTGGTACGTGTGATGCAGACCTTGCCAAAGACTGATAAGAACTACCAGTACCTGAAGAAAGACTTTATCTCTATGAGTAAGGCGATATTGAAGTGCCAGCGTGAGGATGGATATTGGAACGTTAGCCTCGTTTGTCCTGCCAACTATGGTGGTCCTGAAATGACTGGTACAGGTCTCTTCCTTTATGGCATGGCATGGGGTGTGCAGCAGGGCATCCTGCCAAGAGCTACCTATCAGAAAGCAATGGATAAAGCATGGAAGGCATTGGCTGCATCGGTTCACGAAGATGGTTTCATTGGATACAACCAGGGCACAGGTAAGGATCCTGCTGCCGGTCAGCCTGTCACCTTCACTTCTGTTCCAGACTTCGAAGATTACGGCACAGGTTGCCTCCTGCTCGGTGCGGCAGAGTATTACAAGCTTTTAAAGGTAAAAAAGTAAAAAGGTAAAAAAGTTATGAGAAAATATATCTGGCTGATGGCTTGCTTGGTGGCTTTTGCGCCATTAAGCACCAATGCGGCCAAGAAACTGAAGAAAGCGAAAAAGGCACAGACTGAACTCTGGCCAGACGGTACGAAGATGGATGCCTGGTTCTCCAATGCACAGAAGGTGAATGTAGATACCCTTGGCAAGAAATACGTGATAACCGATTATGGTGTCAAAAGCGACAGTACCCTGATTCAGACTCAGGCTATACAGGCTATCATCGACCAGGCTGCCAAGGATGGCGGTGGTGTCATCGTCGTTCCTGCCGGTACCTATCAGAGCGGTGCCCTATTCTTCCGTCCGAAAACCCATCTCTATCTCGAAGAGGGTGGTAAACTGAAAGGTAGTGACCGCATTGCCAACTTCCCTGTCTTGGAAACCCGTATCGAGGGGGAAACCTGCAAGTATTTCTCTGCCTTCATCAATGCTGATAAGTGTGATGGCTTTACCATTGCAGGCAACGGAACCATCGATGGTAACGGCTATCACTACTGGGAGGAATTCTGGATCCGTCGCACCTGGAACCGCCAGTGTACCAACAAGGATGCACAGCGTCCACGCCTCGTATATATCAGCAATTCGAGCCATGTGACCATACAGGATGTCCACATCCAGAACAGTCCTTTCTGGACCAACCACATCTATCGTTGCGACCATGTCCGCTTCTTGGGATGCACCATCTTCGCCCCTACCAGTGGTATGCGTGCACCAAGTAGTGATGCTATCGATATCGACGTATGCCACGACGTATTAGTGGAAGGCTGCTTCATGAGCGTAAATGATGATGCCATTGCCATCAAGGGCGGTAAGGGAACCTGGGCAGACAAGGCACCAGAGAATGGACCCGTCTATAATGTGCTCATCCAGAACTGCAACTATGGTAGAGTGCATGGTTGTCTGACTTTGGGCAGCGAGAGTGTGAAAGACCGCAACATCGTGTTGCGCAACATCAAGGTGGGCAATGCACAGCGCGTACTCTGGTTGAAGATGCGCCCTGATACTCCTCAGCACTATGAGTATGTGACGGTAGATAATATCACCGGCACCACAGGCAGCTTCTTGGTTGTCCGCCCTTGGACTCAGTTCTTCAAACCAGGCGACCGCAAGAATATGCCACTCAGTCAGTGCAACAACATCACCATCAAAAACATCCAGATGGATTGTGACAACTTCTTTGATGTGGGTACCAGCGACAAGTACCGTCTGGTAGATTTCACCTTCGAAAACATCCAATCTACTGATAAGAAAATGGCATTCAATAAGGATGTCATTGAAAACACAATCGTGAAGAATGTCAATATCACACCAAGAGAAAAAAGCAATGGTTTGAAAACTACCGGCGATGCTGATGGATTGAAATAAAAGAAATAAAATAAGAAGAATAAATAAAAAGAGAAAAACAGCATATCTTCCATTGATGGTTGATATGCTGTTTTTCTATTGAGGACTTTCGTCTTCCTTTATCACGGAAAATTCTGTTCGAGGTTTTATATCCACTATGTCCAACTCTTATCAAAATCTTCACCGTCGAAGGCAAGCCAATTCTTGATAATCGTCTTGCCCTCTGGAGTCAGTACACTTTCCGGATGGAACTGAATACCATGGATATCATAATGCTTGTGCTTCAAACCCATGATGCAACCGTCATCGCTCACTGCTGTCACATCAAGACACTCTGGGAAATTTGTTCTATCCACTACCCATGAATGATAACGACCTATCTCTATACGCTTAGACATACCAGCAAAAATAGGATCATTACCAAACTGAGTACAAGGAGTAGCAACTCCATGATATACTTCAGAGAGATTGGTAAGTTTGGCGCCAAAAGCCTCACCTATCGCCTGATGACCCAGACAGACACCTAACATTGGTTTTCTGCCAGCATAAGTCTTGATGACATCCATCAGAAGACCTGCCTCAGAAGGAATACCAGGTCCCGGACTCAGGATGATCTTGTCGAAACGGTCTAATTCGCGCAATTGGAACTGATCGTTGCGGAATACCGTCACCTCTGCACCTAACTCTTTTACCAGATGAGCCAGATTATAGGTGAAGGAATCGTAATTATCTATGATTACTACTTTCATCTTTATAAAATATTTAATGTTTAGTGCTTACTGGAAGCATATGAATTCTTCACTCTTCGTTCTTCACTCTTCACTTACATCACTATCCTACAACTGCTCTGCAATATGGATAGCCTTGGTGAGTGCACCCAACTTGTTATTGCACTCTTCCAGTTCATACTGGTCATTGCTTTTTGCCACGACTCCACTACCCGCCTGGAACCAGAGCTCACCATTACGGCTGATAAAGGTACGGATAACGATGGCCTGATTGAGGTCACCATTCAGTCCGATGAATCCGATGCAACCGCCATAAGCGCCTCGGTTGTGAGGCTCCAGTTCTGAGATAATCTGCATGGCACGAACCTTAGGAGCACCACTCAGCGTACCTGCTGGGAAAGTATCGATAAACTCCTTGATATGATCAGCATCCTTATCAAGCGTACCACTTACACGACTTACGAGATGAATGACATGACTGTAGAACTGCATATCCTTATAGAAATCTACCTTCACACCATGACAGTTGCGACTCAGGTCATTGCGTGCCAGATCCACCAACATGACATGCTCTGCATTCTCTTTCGGATCATTGCGCAGGAACTCAGCAGCCTTGCGGTCCTGTTCGATATCGCCTGTACGCTTAGTAGTACCGGCAATAGGATCTATGAATGCCTTGTTGCCTACGATACGGTTGTGGGTTTCTGGAGAAGAACCGAAGATACGGTATCCGCCGAAATCAAAATAGAAGAGGTATGGTGACGGATTGATACTACGAAGCGCACGGTAGAGTTTGAAATCATCACCCTCATACTTCTGGACGAAACGGCGACTGACCACAATCTGGAAGACATCACCACGCAAACAGTGCTGGATGCACTTTCTTACATTCTCCTTATGCTGCTCATCAGTAAGCGTAGAAGTCGTATCTCCCACAGGATGGAAGTCGTATGGTTTCACATTTGCCTTGTTGATAGCCTTCAGGAGCGCATCCAGTTCAGAAAGTGAAGAGTGAGGAGTGAAGAGTGAAGAATTCTCTTGAAGCGCAATCAGTTCCATCGTATTGTTGTAATGATCGAAAACGATGATGTCCTTATACATGATATAATAGATATCCGGCGCATCATTCTTTTCCATCGTCGTATCCTTTACCGGGATATTCTCAAAGTAGCGTACCGCATTGAAAGTGGTGAAACCATAGAGTCCACAGAAGTCCTTGCCCTCTCCCTCCACATGGAAAGACTTGACAAAGTCATTGATTGCCTTGGAGATGGCGAGTTTACACTCCTCACCCTTTCCCTCACCGAAGGCAGGGAGTTCCTGTTTTTCCACCTTGCCATCGGGATAAGTGACTGTCACGATACCGTGTCCCACAGCGATGCTTGCCATCGGATGTACGCCGATGAAGGAACGAGAGTTCTCTGAGCCATGGTAGTCGGAACTCTCCATCAAGGCAGACTGGGGATATATGTCACGAAGTCGCATATAGACTCCCACCGGTGTATAGAGATCGGCGAGAATCTTGCGAGTCTTTGTTGTATAATTGAATCTACTCATATTTTAAACGATAAAAAAATGAAGCCTATTGCATTGACACATGAAGCAGGCTTCAATGACCAACGAAGCCTATTGCATTGACACATGAAGCAGGCTTCGCTTGATGGTGAAGCTTAAAGCCTCTAATTTTAAAAATCTCCGTATTCTTTAGCCATTTCCTTATGACTCAAGTAGGTCTCCACGTCCTTGTCACCACGTCCAGAAACTGTGAGCACAACGACATCGTCCTTCTTGAATTTCATCTTCTTCAAGGCAGCCACAGCATGGGCACTCTCGATAGCAGGAATGATACCCTCCATACGGGTCAACTCATATCCAGCATAGATAGCCTCATCATCTTTGATGGCAAGCACATGACTACGGCCACGGGTAGCCAAGTCGGCATGCATTGGTCCGATGCCTGGATAATCCAAACCGGCACTGATGGTGAAGGCTTCTTCTATCTGTCCGTCTTCGGTCTGCATCACGAGGGTACGCGCACCATGAATGATACCTTCTGTACCGCAGTGCATGGTAGCAGCCGTATAGTTGGTATCGATACCATGACCGGCAGCCTCAGCCAAGTAAATCTGCACACGCTCGTCATCGATATAGTGATAGATGGTACCCGCAGCATTACTTCCGCCACCCACACAAGCGATAAGATAGTCAGGATAATCACGGCCAATCTTCTCTTCCAACTGCCATTTCAGTTCCTCTGAAATCACACTCTGCATCTTTGCCACGATATCAGGGTAAGGATGTGGGCCCATCGTACTGCCCACGATATAGAAAGTATCCTGAGGATGACAGCACCAGTCGCGGATAGCTTCTGAACAGGCATCGCTCAAGGTCATATTACCCGTTCTTACAGGATTAACCTTAGCCCCCAACATCTTCATACGTTCCACATTGGTATGCTGACGCTCAACGTCGGTAGCACCCATGAAGATTTCGCACTTCATATCCATCAGAGCGCAGACCGTAGCTGTAGCCACACCATGCTGACCAGCACCTGTCTCGGCAATGATACGGGTCTTGCCCATCTTCTTTGCCATCAGAATCTGACCGATGGTATTATTGATCTTATGAGCACCAGTATGGTTCAGGTCTTCACGCTTCAGATAGAGCTGGCATCCGTACTTCTCACTCATGCGCTTGGCATAATAGAGAGGTGAAGGACGACCCACATAATCTTTCAGCAGAGCGTAATACTCTTTCTTGAATTCCTCACTCTCGATGATAGGCTTGTAAGCCTCCTGGAGTTCTGTCACACATTTATATAATATCTCTGGCACGTATGCGCCACCGAATTTTCCAAAAAATCCTTTATCGTCAACTTGATACATCGCAATCTAATATTAAATGACAAATGACAAATGTAAAATGACAAATGACAAATGTAAAATGTAAAATGTTTAATTAGGCTTTCGCCCTTGAGTCACAAACGAAACTGATGAATTCTTCACTCTTCGTTCTTCACTCTTCACTTACTTCTTGAGTGCCTCGAAAAGCAGATCGAGCGCCTTGTCCGGATCACCCACTTCATTGAGTAATGTCACGAATTTACTTCCAATGATAGCACCAGCTGCATTGTCCTGTGCACTGGTCAGAGTCTGCTTGTTACTGATTCCGAAACCAATCATACGAGGGTTGCGGAGATTCATACTGTTGATATGATTGAAATAAGCGAGTTTGGCATCACCAAAACTACTCTGTGCTCCTGTGATGCTGGCTGAACTGACCATATAGATGAAACCATCGGTATGCTCATCGATGAATCGGATGCGCTCCTCGCTGGTCTCCGGTGTAATCATCATGATGACACGGATGTCATACTTGTCGGCAATCGGCTTCACCACTTTCAGATAGTCATCGAAAGGAAGGTCTGGAATGATGGTGCCACTCACACCGCTCTCCACACAACTCTGGAAGAAAGCCTCGATGCCATAGTGCATGATAGGGTTGAGGTAACCCATCAGAACCAATGGCAATTGCACTTCATCCTTGATGGCCTTGAGCTGACCGAAGAGCGCCTTCACGGTCATTCCGTTCTTCAAGGCTTTGGTACCTGCACTCTGGATGACTGGTCCGTCAGCCAAAGGGTCACTGAAAGGAATGCCTACCTCAATCATATCGATGCCATGGCGTTCCATGGATTTGATGACAGCACCTGTGCCCTCGAAGGTTGGACAACCGGCACAGAAATACAAGCTCAAAAGCTTGCGGTCTTTATTGTTTGCAAATAATGCATTTATCTTATTCATTTTTTTGTTTTTTTACCTTTAAGAGCAAGAATGCTCTTTTTACCTTTTTACTTTTTTACCTTTTTACCTTTAAAAGGAATTTCCTGAGTTTCTCTACATCTTTCAGAGCAGGTTCGATTTCAAATTTCGAATTCAAATCGATACCGATACACTTCGGGTGCTGGAAGGCTTTCAGCCGTTCTACATCTTCCGGTCCGATACCGCCACTCAGGAGGAATGGGGTCTCGCCATCGTACTGCTGCAGAACTTGCCAATCAAACTGCTCACCACATCCACCGACCGTCTTACATTTGGTGTCGAAAAGGAAGAGGTCAACAGCGCCTGCATACTCCTTATATTTCTGGATATCCTCGGCTGAGCTTACGCTGATAGCCTTGATGATCCTGATATTGGGTTTGATGTCGGGATCGATGGTAGCACGGAGATTCTCGATGGTTTCACGAGGTTCATTACCATGCAACTGGATGTAGTCGAGACGGTAATTATAGACACGTGTCACGATGTTCTGGGGCATATCATCCACAAAGACTCCCACCCTTGCCGGTTGCTTTTGAGTCTCAGCAGTCTTACGCGCCATCGCAAGTTCGATACGCTCTTCCGAGTAGTCTGGTATAATGCCAGCCTTGCTGCTGATCATCTGCACAAACCGCGGTGACTTCGGATAGAAGATGAATCCTATCATATCAACCCCGAGTTGGGAAACTTCGCGAATGTTATCGGCATCACGCATACCACACACCTTAACCAACATTTTATCTGTATTCATTTCTCTTTCTTTTTTCTCGTTAGTATTTTCATCTGAACGCATCATTGATTTCCAGTTGCTTCAGAAAATCCGCAAGTCCTTGTCCCGGGTCAGCCTGTTTCATAAACTGCTCTCCCATCAGGAAGCCACGGAAACCGCCTTCCTCACGGAGCCTTTTGACAACTTGCGGATGGGAGATACCGCTTTCGCTGACTCTGCACACATCCTTCGGCAACTGCTCTGCCAGGCGGAAACTGTTTTCCACATCGGTAACAAACGTACCGAGATTGCGATTGTTGATGCCATACATATCAGGTTCGAGTTCTGCATATTCGAAATCCCGGTCGTTGTGCATCTCCAAGAGTACTTCCATTCCGAGTTGGTGCGCCATATCAAGAAGACGCTTACATTCCTCTTTCGTCAGACAGGCAGCTATCAGGAGTACGGCAGAAGCACCGCAATATCTCGCCTGCAGGAGTTGGTATTCCTCGATAACGAAGTTCTTATATAATATAGGTATATGAACCCCCACGTGGCGAGCCTCCTGTATAAACTCATCATAACCGCCGAAGTAGTCGATATCGGTAAGGATGCTGAGAGCTGAAGCTCCATTCTCCTGATAAGCCAACGGGATGATACTTGCCTTACCCTCCTCCTTGATCCATCCCTTGGACGGTGATTTTCTCTTAAACTCAGCGATGATACCCGTAGAGGACTCCATCAGTGCCTTGCGCATGCTGCCTCCAGGTACCAGTCCGTCATCCGCCTGCATCTTCTGTTCCGTCAGGGAAATCATCTGCCGAGGTTGGATGAAGCGCTTGCGCTGTTCTATCTCGATTCGCTTATGAGCGACAATTTCTTCTAAAATATCAGCCATTTTCAATGTTAAATGTTAAATGAGAAATGAGGCATACGCCCTCAAACATTTGAATTCTTCACTCTTCACTCTTCGTTCTTCACTCTATACTTAACTATTCAGTTCTACAAATTTCTTGAATATAGCGAGTGCCTTGCCACTATCGATGCTCTCTCGTGCAATCTCCACGCATTCCTCAATACTCTTCTTTCCCTTCTCCATAACCTGAATACCGAAGGCGGCATTGGCAAGTACGATATTCTTCTGGGCAGGCAATGCACGGTTCTCAAGTACGGCATCAAAGATTTCCTTAGCCTCTTCCTCTGTGGCACCACCTCTAACTTCCTCTGGTTTAGCAATTTCAAAACCAAGATCCTGTGGCTTGAAGATGCGCTCATAATGATTGGTCGTTACCTTGAAATCACTGGTCAGGGAAATCTCATCGTAGCCGTCGATGCTGTTTACGATACCATAGTCGATGCCTAACTTCTGATAAACCTGATTATAGAGTCGCATCTGGTCCAAGTTGGCTACACCGAGCAACTGGCATTTAGGCTGACTTGGATTAACCAATGGACCGAGGAGATTGAATACGGTTGGGAATTGGAGTGCCTTACGGATAGGACCAACAAACTTCATTGCCTTGGCAAAGAGTTGGGCATGGAGATAGACGATACCAGCCTCATTGATAGAGCGGTTCAACTTATCCAAATCATCAGTAAACTGCACACCATGGTTTTTGATGACATTCGAAGCACCGCTCACAGAAGTAGCCGCATAATTACCATGCTTGGCAACCTTATAACCAGCACCAGCAATGACGAAGCAAGCGGTAGTAGAAATATTGAAAGTATTCTTGCGGTCGCCACCTGTACCAACCACATCAATGTATCGGTCGCAATCTAAGATGGCAGGAACGCCGGTAGCCAAGATACCATCACGGAAGCCCAACAGTTCATCTACGGTAACGCCTCGCATCTGCAAACCGGTAAGCAAAGCGGTAATCTGCTCCTCAGGGAACTCACTCTTGGTGATACCCACGATGATGTTCTTGGTTTCCTCACGGGAAAGTTCCTCGTGATTCAACATTCTGTTCAAAATGTCCTTCATTTCCATAGTTTATTCTCCTATATTTTATTTTTATTTTCTATTCCCAATCCCCCATTCCTGAGGTATAAATATGAAAAAAGACCTGTCGTAAGTACGGCAGGCCTTAATTATATCATGGATTCATATCCACGCACGGCTTATCGTCTCACGACTTTTTAAATCTTGAGATACGCCACCACCATGCTGTTGAAGATACGAATGTTGTCATCATATTGTTTATTTTTAAATTCAATTGCAAAAGTACGCTTTTTCTATTAAACTACAAACTTTTTGGCGAAAAATTTTAGAATTTAACAGAAATAAGTAATTAAAAGCTACTTTTTGGGGTAAAATCAAGTGTTTCAAGCCACTATACATTATTATATATAATAAGGCAAGAGTCAAGTTGATAAAAAAATACATTTCAAATGTAATAAAGTAGAAAACCTTTCGTTATACTAATAAAGATGAAGAAATAAACTGAATCTTAGTATCATTATATTAACTATCATAACAGTAACGCCTATGAAGCAAGTTTTTACTTCCGAAGAAATGAGACCATCCAAAAGGACGATCAGCATTATCAAACAGATAGCATACACCTATCGAACGATTAAGAGGAATGGTAAGTACGAGGTGTACTGTCTTAACTAACGAACTCAAAATATGAAGACATTGGTATCACCATCTTTGCTTTCAGCCAATTTCCTGGATCTGAAAAGCGAAGTTGAAATGATTAATCAGAGTGAAGCCGACTGGCTCCACATGGACATTATGGATGGGGTATTCGTGCCCAATATCTCTTTTGGTTTTCCTGTTCTTGAAGCCGTAGCCAAGGTTTGCAAGAAACCTCTTGATGTGCATTTCATGATAGCACATCCGGAAGAATACATCGAGCAGACTGCCAAGACTGGTGCCATGATGATGAATGTACATTACGAAGCATGTACCCACCTGCACCGTATCATCCAGCAGATTCATGCAGCTGGCATGAAAGCGGGTGTTACACTGAATCCATCTACTCCTGTCTGCGTACTGGAAGATATCATCTGCGATGTAGATATGGTATTGCTGATGAGTGTAAACCCAGGTTTCGGAGGACAGAAGTTCATCGAGAACACCATCAAGAAGGTGGAAAGACTGAGAAAACTCATCAAGGATTCACACTCCAACGCCCTCATCGAAGTAGATGGTGGCGTACAGGCAGAAACAGCCCCACGCCTGGCCAAAGCAGGAGTCAACGTACTGGTAAGTGGAAGTTATGTGTTTAAGAGCACAGATCCTATTTCCACCATCCATGCCCTCAAAGAATTGAAACAGCCAGAGGATTAAGCCTCCGGAAATAAAATATCCAATACTAGTCTAACTGAAGATATACGTCATGCTTCTTAGCCATTCTGCGAAGATTGAGAAGAGCATAGCGCATTCTTCCGAGACTGGTATTGATACTTACACCTGTAGCCTCAGCGATTTCCTTGAATGTGAGTTGCTGATAGTAGCGCATATACACTACTTCACGCTGTAAAATAGGCAACTGCTCCATCATCTTTCTGACATCAGAAAGAATCTGGATATTAATCAAATTAACTTCTGCATTTGCTTCCAACAAATCATCACCACTGATATTAGACAGATCATTGTCGTCTTTCGATTCTACGACATACTTATAGCGCTGACCACGATACATATCCATCATGACGTTATGAGCAATACGCAACAACCAGCCTCCGAATTTTCCGTTTGCAGAATATTCGTGGTTCTGAAGTTTGCTTACCACCTTCAAAAAGGTTTCCTGGAAGATGTCATTAGCCACCTCTTGATCACGCACAAAGAACATGATGTATGTAAACAACTTCACTTCATTGCGCGAAAGCAGTAAGTCAAAGGCACGATTGTTACCTTCGACATAAAGAAGGGCCAACTCCTCGTCGGTCAAATCTTGTAGATTTCTCATTTCTTAATCCTTTATTTTTAATTAAGTAAATGTCTAATCAATAGGCTATTTTTTTTAAGAATTGCACAATATAAGTTAATTATCGTTGGCAAAGATAATAATTTTCTGAGAAACCACCAAAATTTTAACATAAAAAAGGTTGGTTACAGGACGTAGCCAACCAAAAATGAATACTTTGAAGCAAACGGCTTTAAAGTATTACGGGTGCAAATATACGCCTTTTTCCGATTATCTCCAAACTTTTTTAAGGCAAAATTACTTTTTTAACATTGTGTGCGTGTACATTACAAAATAAAATCGTATCTTTGCAGTATCTTTATAAAAGATAAGGTTCTAAACCAAGCCAAATCAAAATTTAATATAAATCTACAAACAGAACAACAAGCATGAAACACTTAAAAACGTTGCTGCTTGCCTTACTACTCTTCCCTACCCTCGCTTTTGCATCGGGATGGAACGAACAGGAGTACAAGCAGATCGAACAAAGTATTCTAAAGCCTCAACTTCATGAGCGCCAGTTTGTCATCTCTTCTTTTGGTGCCAAGACCAATGCGTCTGCAGCCCAAAACCAGAAGGCTATCAACCGACTCATCTCTCTGGTATCCAGAAAAGGTGGCGGTAAGGTGATTGTACCGAAAGGAACCTGGAACACAGGTGCCATCGAAATGAAAAGTCATGTCAACCTCGTTCTCGAGGAAGGTGCGACCCTGAAATTCGCTTTCGATACCAATCTCTATCCACTCGTCCGTACTTCTTGGGAAGGTCTGGCTTGCTGGAACTATTCTCCATGCATCTATGGCTACAAGGTGACTGACATCGCCATCACGGGTAAGGGTACCATCGACGGTGGTGGTAACAACGAGACCTGGTGGCCTATGAATGGGCATCCACGTTTCGGTTACCAGGAAGGCATTACCAAGGAAGCACAGCGACTCGGCTCACGTGCAAAATTGCTGAAACAGGCTGAAGACGGTGTGCCTTTCGACGAAAGAAAATTTGGTAAGGGACAGGGTCTGCGCCCACAGCTCGTCAACTTCGTACGTTCTGAGCGCATCCTCATCCAGGGTGTCAAGATGCTCAACTCTCCTTTCTGGGTTATCCATCCTCTGCTCTCCAAGAACATCACCGTAGATGGTGTGACCATCTGGAATGAAGGTCCTAATGGTGACGGATGCGACCCAGAGGCTTGCGAGAATGTGCTCATCCAGAATTGTATCTTCCATACCGGCGATGACTGTATCGCCATCAAGAGCGGACGCAACAATGATGGTCGCCTCTGGAACCAACCTTCCAAAAACATCATCATCCGCAACTGTAAGATGGAAGATGGACATGGCGGTGTGGTTATCGGAAGTGAAATCTCTGGCGGATGCGAGAATGTATATGCCGAAGATTGCGAAATGGACTCTCCTCACCTCGACCGCATCCTGCGCATCAAGACCAACAACTGCCGCGGTGGTGTCATCAAGAACATCAACATGCGCAACGTTACTGTGGGACAATGCAAGGAAGCTGTCGTAAAGATCAACCTCGATTACGAGCCAAAGGAGATCTGCTATCGCGGTTTTGAACCAAGCGTATCTCAGGTGTATGTGGAAAACGTTACCTGCAAGAAGAGTAACTATGGCGTGCTCATCGTTGGTCGCGACCAGGTAGAGAACGTAACTGATATCACCGTCAAGAACTGTAAGTTTGATGGCGTCATCAAACAGCCTGTCAAGATTACCGGCAAGACCCGTGATGTGAAGTTCGACAATCTCATCATCAACGGTTCCCTCGTTCTCAACAAGGAAGACCGTCCATACCAGGCATACAGCGAGTGGCTTACCCATAGCGAGATGAGCCGTGTAGCTCATCCATACCTGCTCGATTTCAGCAGCAAACCTAAGTGGAGCTACGTGATGGGCATCGAAATGGAAGGTATGCTCGACACCTATTTATATTATAAGGACAAAAAGAGCACTTTCAAGGGCAAGGATGCAGAAGCCAACAATGAGGCTATCCTCAACTACTTGAAGGAATACCCTGCCAAGATGATTGACGAACAGGGCAATATCACTGGGTACAAGTACGAGGATTTCAATCTCGACAATGTTCGCACGGCGAAATTCATCCTCCGTATGCACAACCTCTTCCCTTCTGAGGGTACCGACAAGGCACTGAAGACACTCTTCAAGCAGTTGCAGAAGCAGCCTCGCACCAAGGAAGGTGTTTATTGGCACAAAGCTATCTATGCCAACCAGGTTTGGCTCGACGGTATCTTTATGGGCTTGCCTTTCTACTGCAACTATGCGGTGCAGACCATGAAACCAAAGAAGGCAAAGAAATACCTCGATGATGCCGTTGACCAGATGATCAAGACTGACAAGCGTACATACGATGAGAAGACTCAGCTCTGGAAACATGCTTGGGATGAGACTCATCAGCAGTTCTGGGCTGACAAGGAAAATGGAAAGAGCCAGCATACCTGGGCAAGAGCCTTGGGATGGTATGTGATGGCAATGACCGAATGTCTCGATGCAATGCCAGAGGACTATGCACGCCGTGGTGAAGTGATCGAACTGCTCAACAAGGCGATGGCAAGTGTCGTGAAGTATCAGGATAAGAAAACCGGTGTATGGTATGACGTGATGGACGTAAAGGATCCTCGCAACTATCTGGAGAGTACAGCATCCAGCATGTTTGCCTATGTACTCCTGAAGGGTTATCGCAAGGGTTACCTCGCAGAACAATATCGTGATGCCGGCATCAAGGCTTACAAGGGAATCTTGAAGGAATTCATCCAGGTGAACCCTGACAAGACCATCAGTCTGACCAAGTGCTGCAGTGTAAGCGGTCTCGGTCCTGGCGATGGTCCATACGTAAAGAAGCCAAACTATAAGCGTGACGGAAGCTTTGAATATTACATGAGCGAACCAATCCGTGACAATGACCCTAAGGGTGTAGGCCCATTTATCTGGGCAAGTTTGGAGATGGAACAGCAGGGACTAAAGGCAGAATAACTTGCTGATACAGAGCTACCTGAACGCACAGGAGAGTTGTAATACACAGAAAATTTAGAAAATACTGAGGTGGAAAAGGACTTATTAATGTTCTTTTCCGCCTTTTTTTGTGTTTTTTCGTATATTCATCAAAATTTAATACGTTTTTTGAAACAACCAATTCATATTTTTACTATCTTTGCAAAAGAAGATAAGAGCACTCGGCAATCTGAAAGCTGTCTTTCATTGCGCCCGTTTGCAATTTCTTCACCTAAGAGTTAAATAAAACATTAATTAATCTTTTAAATCTTACGTTTATGAATAAAATTTTACGCATTTCAATGATCGCTGTTTTGGCATTAATTGCTAATTTCAGCTTTGGACAAACAGTTACATTAGACTTTTCCACTAACAACTGGAAGCTTCCAGAAGGTTCCACAAAAAAAATTAAAACAGCTGCTACTTATACAGATGGAACTTATACCATTAGCATGAGTGCAAGTTCCGATGGTCATTATTGGAATCCAGATGGTTACTTACTTTTTGGTAAAGCTAATGCTTTCATCACTCTTCCTGCATTTGACTTTGATGTCGCAAAAATTGTAGTTGAAGGTAGAAGTGGTGCTTCAACTTCAACAGTTCAGAACATATTCGTAGGTGATCAAGCTGTAAGTACAGCTACGACAGGTGCTAATAAAACTAACAGTTATGCTATCGACACAAAATACCAAGCAAAAGGAAATATATACAGTATAAAAGTAACAAGTAAACACAACACCCAAATTGTATCTATAAAAATCTACAAGGTTGGCTCCGAGATTCCTGAAGAACCAGAAATCACATATACTGATGTTCCAAGCGTGAAGGACTTGTTAGCTAACTATACGAAAGCAACTTCTAACTTGAACCTCAAGCTCACCAATGCAAAGGTTTTGTATGTTAACAATTACAATGGTACAGTTAACACTTACGTTCGCGAGGGCGATGCCGCTATTGAGTTGAGAACATTGGGCTTCAATATGCCTGTCAACAGCACTATCACAGGTACTGTAAAAGTAGACTTAGCATTAAGTTATGGTGTACCTTACTTAGCAAAGAATGCTGGCACTACAGATGAAGATCTCACCATTCAGGAGAGCACAGAGGCCGCCAAGCCTATAGTTGCAACTGTTGCCGATATTGTTGCGAACAAGTACATGAATGACCTCGTACTCATCAAGAACTTTAAGTTCAGCAAAGAAGAATATCAAACAGGTAAGTATAATTACTACGCAAACGATGGTGACAGCAAGATTATGATTTACGACAAATTTAGCACACCAGAAGACAATAAAGCAAAGATTGGTGGCGTTGCCAACTTGACTGAAGGCGAAACTTATTCTGTAAAGGGTATTTTTGGTGCTATTTTTAAGAACGTTCAGGAGGTTATGCCAATTGAAGCTATCTCTACTACCACTGGCATCAACAACATCACAACCGATGCAACACTGGAGAATGCTCCTGTATTCAACCTCGCAGGTCAGAAAGTAGGTAAGGCATACAAGGGTGTCGTTATTAAGGCTGGTAAGAAGTTTATCCAGAAGTAAAAGTAAACAAAATAATCTGATAGGATACAATTTCATTTATCAGATCCCCTAACATCAAATCCCAGTTTCACGTTGTAACAGACGAGAAACTGGGATTTTTTATTCTCTACATTCAATCACACCATGAAGAAGGCCCATTTTGTCATAAAAATATATAAAAGAAAAGGAAAACTCCACTTATTACATATTTTATGCTTAACTTTGTCAAAATATTAGTTTCAAAACAAATTATCAGATAAAAAGAATCTAACAAAATAACATACTGAAACAAATGAAACAGAAAGTTTTTACACTATTGGCTGCTTCGCTCATCAGCGCAGCATCCATGGCACAAGCCCCTGCCTTTCCTGGAGCCGAAGGTCACGGAAGATACGTAACGGGTGGTAGAGGCGGCAAAATCGTACACGTAACGAATCTTAATGATAGCGGAACCGGCTCTTTCAGAGAGGCTGTCAAGTCAGGCAATAGAATCATCGTCTTCGATGTGGCTGGTGTGATTGCGCTGAAGTCTGACCTTAAATTCGCAGACAATATCACAATTCTCGGACAGACAGCCCCTTCGCCAGGCATCACCCTGCGCTATTATACGGTTCAACCGGGCAACAACAACATCATCCGCTTCCTTCGCATTCGCCGTGGACAGGAGAAGAACATCAACGACGGTGCTGATGCCACATGGCAGCGCAACAAGACCGGCATCATCTACGACCACTGCTCCTTCAGCTGGAGTATCGACGAGGTGGCTTCGTTCTATGACAACAACAACTTCACCATGCAGTGGTGTACTGTAGCCGAAAGCCTCACCAACCCTGGTCACTCCAAGGGTGCTCATGGCTATGGCGGCATCTGGGGTGGTAAGCTGGCAAGTTTCCACCACAACTTCGTAGCTCATCTCATGAATCGTGGCCCTCGTTTCAATGGTGCACGATATGGATGGACAGGCTATACTTCCAACAAGGAATACAGCACCTACAAATGGCAGAACGCCGTACAGGCAGAGAACGTCGATTTTCGCAACTGCGTGATGTATAATGCTCAAGGAACCTGCTATGGCGGTCCTGGTGGTGGACAGATCAATATCGTCAACAACTACTACAAGGCAGGACCAAGCCATAGTTTGAAAGGTACAACTTTGAATGGACTCAAGGTGGATGTGAGCACAGGTAAAGAGCGAGGAAGCCAGGACCGTATCACCCTTGTCACACTTTCTACACAGAGCAACTCCGACAAAAATCATCCAGAATTATACGACATGACCAGTCGTTATTATATTAATGGTAATACGACCGAGACCACCGAAGGCTCGAAAACTGCGAATAAAGACTGGAAAGGTGTCAGCTATGACAAGGGCGTTCCAAGCCTGAACGGTGAATACTATAGTCCGGATGCCAACAACTTCTATGGCGATGCAGTGGCTCATACCACCATCAGCGGCAAGTCTTGTGTCAAGATTAAGATGGATGAACCAGCTCCAACGGGACAAGTAACCACCCACTCTGCTGCCGAAGCATACGAAAAGGTTTTAGCCTATGTAGGTGCATCCCTCTTTCGCGACGAAATAGATGCTCGATACATGGAAGAAGCCAAGACGGGTACCGCTACTTACAAAGGTAGCATCACCAACTCTCCAGGTATCATCGACAAGGTATCAGATGTAAAAGGATATACGGAAGACAACTTCGGAACCGGCACACATCCTGCCGACTTTGATACAGACAAGGATGGCATACCTAATGAATGGGAGAAGGCAAACGGTCTGAATCCAAACAACGCTTCCGATGCCATCACCTACTCGCTCGACGAGAAGGGTTATTATACAAACATCGAAGTCTATGCCAACTCTCTGGTAGAGAATATCATGAAGGCAGAAAACCAGGATGCCCTTTCAGAAGTAGATGAGTATTATCCAACTACCGTTTCCACCGGAATTTCTCAGATAGAGAATGACCAGGAAGTAGGCAATAACGTCATCAAATCCATCACTTACTATACCCTGAATGGTACAAAATTACCCACTCCCAATAAAGGAGTAAACATCCGAAAGATAGAATTGACGAATGGGACAATAAAGACTGACAAGGTTATCAAATAGGATAACCTTGTCGGAACCATACCATATCATAGAAAAAGATAGATTATATCGCAAGATAAAACAAATAAAAATCCCCTGCCAGCATATTGCCGACAGGGGGTAACTAAACTATATCCTTAAACCTATGATAAACCTTTTTACGCTTTCAAAAGGAAATTATTTATTAATGAACTTTTTTCCATTCTTGATAACAATACCCTTAGCATCATTTGCAACTTTCTGACCTAAGAGATTGAATGTTGCGCCATCTTTAGAAGACTTTGGAGCTTGGATATCAGAGATGCCAGTAGATGTGCCTGTCACATACTTGAAGCCGTAGAAGCCCATCTTAGTACCAGCAGCGAGTACATAGTATGTACCACCCTCAGCAACGCTGAATGTTACAGTACCATTAGACTTTACAGAAACAATATTCTCGCCCTTGTCGTTCTGTGTGAACTCCTGAGAATCACCATCCTTGGCAGCAGGCAAATTATAAGAAGCAGGAGCTACCTCAGCAAATTCTGCATCCAGGATATGGAAACCCTTGTTTCCATTCAACTGAACACCTACTGTTAGAGAACCAGCCTTTACTGTTTCGAACTTATAAACACAACCAGTTGGCGCTGCATCTGACACCAACTTACCGTTGCTCTTACCACAAACATAAGCTGTAAAGTCTGCATCACCCAATTGTCCGTAGCCTTACCTACCGCAAAAGCAGTACCAGCATTCTCGCAATAAGTCAAAGTTACATTGTTTACAGATGTAATCTGATCACCAGCTGTCACCTTATCACCTTCCGCTACTGCGTAAGTTCCCTGAGCGTTCATACTTGCTGCCATAGCGACAGCGGCAATAAGAGTAAAGAATTTCTTCATAATTGTTACGTTTTAAGTTTATTAATCTATAAGTTGTTTGAAAATTTAAGTTATTAGCTTATTTTCGTTTGCAAAAGTAACACATTATCTGATAAAATAGAACAGAAATGTAGAGAAATCTCACGCAAACGATTACGTGCGTTTCACCAGTATCTTACATACATATTACAGATATTTGTTGTATTTTTGCCACGTGAATCTATTTAGGCAACAAATCGTAGTGGATTTATCATACTTGAAACAAACAAGTAAAACTATACAAGAATAAATATAAAACATTATAAATTTAAACCTAAAAGTAACAAACAATGAAAAGAAATCTACTGAGATTCGGACTATCTCTTATAGTTCTCCTTGTTTCGGTCGTTACAAAAGCAAGTGAAATTACCCTCACTTATTCTTTAGGAACGATTACTGCAGAAGGAACTCTTCCTGCAAACGCAACAGTAGAAGGTGGAAGTAGCTATACACTTCCTACAAACACCTCTCTCTATGTTGCCGGAAGTACATTAACAGGTTGGACAGATGGCACCAACACCTACAAGCCTGGTGAAACCATCACTGCTCCAAGCGCAAGCGCTACGCTGACTCCAGTCTTTACAGCCAACACCAAGTCGCTTGCCGACCGCACAGAGGCAACAACCCTCACCTATTATTTCGGTCACAAAAATGGTGCCCAGGATATCAACGTTGAGAAAAAGGCAGGTATCTTGGTAACTCAGGCGACTGTTGATGGTGAAAGCATTGATGTAAAGATTGACCTTGATGCCACAACCAAGGGAAAGTTCAATAACGTAGATCGTAAAGACGAATGGGCACAGATGAATGCTGACGGCATCATCACCATTCCATCTTGCAAGGGTGCAACCATTGAAATGGCTGCATACGGCGATATCACAAAGACAACAATTGACGGTCAGGCTGAATATACTCCAGGTAAAGTGATCAGCCAGACCATTGCGTCAAGTGCTGAAACTGTGAACATCGTCATTGGCGATGGTTCATACTATAGCTATTTGAAGATCACTCTTCCTGTCGTTGCAAGCAAACCTGCTGGCAAGACTTTCAACAATGAGGCTGCCAGCGTCGTATTTGCGATGAACGACATTAACAATGCAAGTGCCAACAGTACCTCTCCTACTGATGCTTTCAGCACCATTGCATTTGATTACGGAGCAAACTTATCTTTGAAAGGAATTCTCGAAATTACCAAGGCGGATGGTACCGCATCAGGTATCAAAGGTCTCAAAATAAATAATGACTCAGGAACTAAGCAAACTGAACTCAACTGGTTTGTTCGTCCTGCTGCAGGACTTACTTTCACCCCAACCAAGGTGAGCGGTTATGTAAACCGCTGTGGCACGGATGTAGAAAACGGAATCGTTATCAGCGCTCATAAGGCAAACGGAGAAGTAGTTGCACTGGGCACCTATACCGCATGGCGTCAAGGCAAGGCTACATCAAAACAAACTTATGATAACACCGCTATCCATCAATTTGAAATCACACTGACAGCAGAGCAGCAGGCAGCCTTGGCTGGTACCGATGGCTTCTATCTGACTTCAACAATAGGTGTAAATCCTAACAAGCAGGCAGTTTTCGGTCCTGTTACGATCGAAGGTACCGTCAACGGAACACTCGTTGCAGTAAACAAATACAAACTCTCTGTCGTAACCAATCCTGAAGGCATCGCAGACGTTACCGTCTATCCTAAGTCTGACGAATATCAGGAGAACGACGAGGTAACACTGACTGCAGCCGATAAATTCGGTTATAATTTTGTCAACTGGACAGACAAGAATGGCACAGAGCTTTCTACTGAGAGCAAATTCAAATACACCGTGACAGAAAACCAGACTCTCACTGCCAACTACAAGAAGGTAAACACCTATGCACTCGACGTAAACGTAGAAGGTGGAGCCAAGGACTATATGGTGTCTCTCTCTCCTGCCCCAGAGATGGTAGATGGCAAGAAGATGTATGAAGAAGGTACAGAGGTAACTCTTACCGCAACAGGAAACGACATCATCGACTTCAACAACTGGAGCAATGGTGAGACAACAGCAGAAATCAAGACGACGATGAATGCAGACCAGGCTTTCACTGCCACATTCTCATCTAAGGACTTCATCGTGGCATGGGACTTCTATCAGGAAGGCAAGGAAGGTCGCACAGCCGACTTTGCTGCAGCCGACAATGACGCAGTACAGCTCGTACTCCGTGATGCAGAAGGCAACTCATACGGCTGGCTCGACAAGAGCAACACGGCTGGTGGTTACGAAGGCAAGAATGCAGCTGTCAACTGGACCAAGACTACAACAAAGGCTCTGGGTGAAACCTACTGGCAAACTAAGTTCAACGCCACTGCATTCACCGACATCAAGGTAAAGAGCAGCATGCTCTACAATTATAATGCTTACGAGACCTACAACGTAGAGTACTCTCTTGATGGCGAGAAATGGACCCAGGTAGGCGCCATCGCTATGCCAGGTGCCAAGGCTTGGACAGCAGGCGAGTTCACTCTCCCAGCCGAAGCCAACAACCAAGCTGCAGTATATGTACGCTGGATTGCCGACAAGAATTCATCTGTCAAGGGAACAACAGGTACCAACGACGGTATCGCTCTCGCTCAGATCTATATCACAGGTACAGCCCAGCTCTTCAATGACGGCACTGCTCCTGAACTCAAGAGCCAGGTACCTGCAGTAGGTGCAACCAATGCTTCAGCCAATGGTAAGATTGTATTGACATTCGATGAGAAAGTAAAACTGACTGAAAGCGTCAAGGCAACCCTCAATGGTCAGGTTTTGACCGGTACCGTATCTGGCAAGACCATCACCTTTGCCTACAAGGGTTTGAGCTATGCAACAAATTATACCTTCGCTCTCGCAGCTGGTTCTGTAGCCGACTTGACAGACAATGCCATCCAGAGCGATATCACCTTCAACTTCACCACCAAGGAGAAGCCTGCAGTAACCAAGGCTCTGTATGATTTCATCGTACCAACAGACGGAACATTCACTGAAGCTCTCGCAGCAGCAGCCAAGCGTGCTGATACCAGCAAGCGTTTCCGCATCTTCATCAAGCAGGGCGACTATAAGATTCCTGCCAACCCGAACAGCATGGTGACTGGTACTGATGGCAAGCAGTATCCAAGTGCTACCACCTATATGAATACACCTAATGTATCTATCATCGGTGAAAGCAATGAGACTACTTCAATTACCAATACCGTACCAGCAGTAGAAAGCAGCAATGGCTACAATATCGCCAACGTATTGGAAGGAATTGGACGTGGTGATGTATTGAGTTTGGAAAGCGGTGCAACAAACACTTACTTCCAGGACATCAAGATGTATAGCAGCATGGGCGACGGCAAGGGTCGTGACATCGTACTCAACGATAAGAGTAACAAGACTATCTGTAAGAACGTCAACCTCTGGGCTTATCAGGACACCTACGTATCCAACAACCAGAAGGGCCGCTTCTACTTCGAGGGTGGTATCCTGCGTGGTAACACCGACTATCTCTGCGGTAAGGGTGACGTATATTATAATAATGTAGATCTCTTGATGTGTGGCACCGGCTATCTCGCCGTACCTTCACAGCCTACCAAGTATGGTTATATCTTCAAGGATTGTACCATCAAGGACGGATCAACCGCAGGTATCAACGGCAAGTACAAACTCGGCCGTCCTTGGGGTAAGGGCACTCCTATTGCTCTCTTCATCGACACCAAGATGGAAGTGATTCCTACAGCAGCAGGTTGGGACGAGATGAGCGGTGGTTATCCTAAGCGCTTTGCAGAATACAACTCTACAACAACTACAGGAACAGCAGTAGATCTAAGTGGAAGAAAACAGGTTTATGATGCTTACGATGCAAAGGATGGAAATAACTATACCAACCGTCGCAACGAGACAGCAGAAAGTCCTGTCCTTACAGCAGAAGAAGCTGCATCCTACACTATCGAAACCGTTATGGGCGGTGATGATGACTGGGATCCAACTGCTGCCACAGAACAGGCTTCAGCTCCAACTAATGTGAAGATTGCTGGTAACAACCTGACATGGGACAACAGCAACTACGCTCTGCTTTGGGCTGTATGCAAGAACGGCAAGGTGGTTGACTTCACCGTTGAGCCTACCTACAACGTTGACGATGCTTCTGCTACATGGAGTGTTCGTGCAGCCAACGAGATGGGTGGTCTTGGCGAAGCTACAGAAGCTACTACCAGTACAGGTATTGAGAACATCGCAACTTCTGCCGATGTTTTGAGTACCAAGATTTACTCTGCCGACGGTGTACAGGTAAGCAAGTTGCAGAAAGGCATCAACATCGTCGTAAAGACCATGTCTGACGGTAGCAAGAAGACAAGCAAGATTATCATCAAGTAAGCTAAATTGGAAGATGTTGCATTGAAGCAACTAAAATCATAGTTAATCCCCAACAAGAGGACATCGGAAGAAGTTCGATGGATTCTTGTTGGGGATTTTTATGTTAACGGAAACACTACACAGAAGCTATTTTTGAGTGAATTTTGAAAACGTTTACGTTATTTTTAACATCAAAAAGTATTGTTAGTTAAACTAATATTCGTATATTTGCACAGAATTATACAATATTTCACTAATCTAACCAAAATAAATGTATGTCTGGTAATTCAAACAAAAAGAAAATTGCGTTAGCAGGTGCATTGATGTTCTGTGTAACGAGCATCTCAGCGCAGACCGTTAAGGGCGTTGTTACTGACAATACGGGCGAGCCTATTATCGGCGCATCTGTCATGGAGGTAGGTGTAGCAGGTAATGGTGGCGTGACCGACATTGATGGTAACTTCACCGTAAACTTGAAAGGCAAAGGTAACAAACTGAAGATTACTTACATCGGTATGAAATCTAAGGAAGTGAACGTTGCAGGTAAAACTAACATTACTGTAAAACTTGAAGACGAAGCAAACAGCTTGAATGACGTTGTCGTTATCGGTTATGGTACTGTTAGAAAGAAGGACCTTACAGGTTCTGTTTCTTCTATCAGCGATAAGCAGATTGCCAACATTCCTGTTTCTAACGTAAGCGAGGCGATGACCGGTAAGATGGCGGGTGTGAACATCACCACCACCGAGGGTTCACCAGATGCTGACGTGAAGATTCGCGTGCGTGGTGGTGGTTCTCTTTCACAGGACAACTCTCCTCTCTACATCGTAGATGGTTTCCCTGTAAGCTCTATCAGCGACATCGCTCCAAGCGAAATTCAGAGCATCGACGTATTGAAGGATGCTTCTTCTACAGCCATCTATGGTGCTCGTGGTGCTAATGGTGTTATCATCGTTACAACCAAGAGCGGTTCTGAGGGTAAGACTCAGGTAAACTTCAATGCTTCTCTCGGCTACAAGAAGGTTTCTAAGTTGGTGAAGACTATGTCTCCATACGACTATGCATACTATCAGTATGAGTTGGGTAGCACTGACTATGGTAACTACAACGATCTCGACATCTGGAAGTCAATCGAAGGACGTGACTATCAGGATGAGGTATTCGGCCGTACAGGTAACCAGAAACAGTATAACGTGAACGTAAGCGGTGGTACCAAGGACATCAAGTACAACATCGGTTTCTCTCACAACGACGAGAAGAGCATCATGCAGGGTTCTGGCTACGCCAAGAACAATGTAAACGCTAAGATTAATGCCAACTTGAACAAGTGGTTGTCTCTCGACTTCAATGGCCGTATGGCTTTCACCAAGCTGGATGGTTTGAATGGTGGTGCAGACACCAACGAGTCGAGTGCAGCAAACTCAGTAGTAGCCAACACCGTAAGATGGAACCCGGTAGAGCCACTCTCTGGCACATCAGACGAGGATGAGGAGAACAGCACATCCACACGCCGTAACCCAACAGAGCGTATCACCGATACCTATAAGTATCAGGAGCGTTTCCAGCAGAACTACAACGTAGGTTTGAACTGGAAGCCATTCAAGAATATCACATTCCGTTCTGAGTTCGGCTATGGCTGGAAGTACAACAATACCGACCAGGTTTGGGGTTCTAATGCAACCACCAACTCAAAGTATGGTTACAACGGTCAGCCACAGGCACAGTTCGTGCGTTTGGAGAACAAGAACTGGCGTAACGCAAATACATTAACTTATGACAATAAGAAGCTCTTCCATGGTCGTGACCATATCAATGTATTGGTAGGTCAGGAATGGAGCAGTAGCCAGGACGTAACCCGTACCAGCACTTCAGTAGCCTTCCCAACTTCATTCAACGTGAACGAGGTATTGGCTAACACAGCAGCAGGTACAGCACTTCCTAACGAGGGTAATATCAAGGCTGAGGAGAACATTCTCTCTTACTTCGGCCGTATCAACTATACACTCAACGACAAGTATCTGGCTACCATCACCGTTCGTGCCGATGGTTCCAGCAAGTTCGGCAAGGACAACCGTTGGGGTATCTTCCCATCAGCAGCCTTGGCTTGGCGTATGTCTGACGAGGAATTCCTGAAGGGTGCTTCCAGCTGGCTTTCTAACTTGAAGGCTCGTCTGAGCTTCGGTACAGCAGGTAACAACCGTATCAACTCTGGTTTGTTGACTACCACCTACTCTATGGCAGACAACACATCAAAGGCTCCATTCTTCGAAGAGAACAGAGCTTCTATGCTTGAGCATGGTAAATATCTCTATAATCCAGACCTGAAGTGGGAAACCACAGTGACCCGTAACTTCGGTATCGATTACGGTTTCTTCAATGGTCGCATCAGCGGTACATTAGACTTCTACTGGAATACAACCAAGGATCTCTTGATGCAGAGTATCATCCCTGCCAATACAGGTTACTCTTACCAGTTCCAGAACTTCGGTAAGACCTCTAACAAGGGTATTGAGTTGGCACTCAATGCAGTAATCGTAGACAAGAAGAACTTCGGTTTGAACTTCAACTTCAACGTATCTTACAACAAGAATAAGATTGATGAGTTGAACATGGAGAACCCATGGCAGAGCTCTAACTGGAGTGGTTCTACCATCTCCAAATATGAAGACTTCCGCGTAGAGCAAGGGGGTCGCCTCGGTGAGCTTTGGGGTTACAAGAGCAATGGTTTCTACACCGTATATGATGCAGCAACAGGCAAGGGTGATTTGGTATTGAAAGAAAACGGCACCTGGGCACTGGCTGAAGGCGTAAAGGACAACAGCTACAAGCTCTTCGGCGGTAACCTCTATCCAGGCGTAGCCAAGGTAGAAGTTGACGAGAATGGTGATGCAGTGAAGCAGCGTCTGGGTAACACCGTACCAACCACAACTGGTGGTTTCGGTTTCGACGGTCACGTTGGTAACCTCGACTTCAACCTGTTCTTCAACTACTCATTGGGCAACAAGCTGGTAAACGGTACCAAGCTTGCCAACGCATTCTATGCAGGTTCAGCCAAGAACTACAACCTGGTAGATGACTTCAGCGTAGGCAACCGCTATACCTGGATTGACCCAGCCAACGGTAACAACATCGGTCGCCCATCAGCTAGCCTCATTGCAGAGTATGGTGGTGTAGAGAATGTAATGAACCGCTTGAATGAGATTAACGCCAACGCTAATATCTACAATCCAGCAGGCGTATCAAACATGCAGCTCATCAGCTATGCTGTAGAGGATGCATCATTCCTGCGTCTGCAGAACGTAACAGTGGGTTACACCTTGCCAAAGAAGTGGGTAAACAAGTGCTACTTGCAGAACGTACGCATCTACTTCACAGGTTACAACCTGCTTTGCTTCACCAACTACACAGGCTACGATCCTGAGGTGGATACAAGTTCTAAGAAGAACCCAATGACCCCAGGTATCGACTATGCAGCTTATCCAAAGAGCCGCACCTTCGTAGGTGGTATTAACGTTACATTCTAACTTTATAAGATAATAACAATGAACAAGATATTATATGCATTTGCATTGGTAGGCGTATTAGGATTGTCTTCATGCTCCGACTTCCTGGATCAGACTTCTCCATCAGAGATGACTGCAGAGAATACCTACGCCTCACCTTATTATACCAATCTTCGCGTCAATAAGCTCTATGGTGGCATGGGACAGGACCGTACCTACGCACAGGACTTGTCTATCGTATGGAACCTGAACAGCGACTGCGAATTAGTTGATGGTCTTGGAAGCAACGCAACCAATACCTCAAATGAGCGTGGAAACATGAACTATAACATGGACCCGGGATGGAGCAAGATCAGCGGTGTATGGGATGCTGAGTATGGTATCATCGAGGATGCCAACCAGATTATCGAGGGTATCCGCAGCAGCGCTACACTCACAGCCGGCGGTGCTAACCAGAAGTCTATGGAGCGCAGCCTCGGCGAAGCGCTTACCATCCGTGCCATGGTTTACTTTGACCTGGTTCGTATCTTTGGTGATATTCCTTTCAAGAGAGAAGCATCAAAGTCTGACTTGAGCAACGCTTACCTGGAGAAGACCGACCGCGACGTGATCATGGATTCCCTGATGAACGACCTGGATGAGGCTATCGAATACCTGCCATGGGCAGACCAGGTATCAGGCTATACCACAGAGCGCACAACCAAGGGTTATGCTCACGCCCTCCTGGCACAGATTGCCATGACTCGTGCCGGCTACGCAATTCGTGAGAAATCAAAGGATGGATATGAGACTGCATCTTACAGCGATGCTACCTATCCAACACAGCGCCCAGGTGCAGCAGACCGCAAGGCTCTCTACGAGCGTGCCCTGAAGCATTGGTCAGCTATCATCAATGACAATACTCATAACCTCAACCCATCTTTCGAGAACGAGTGGTACCTGATCAACCAGCTCTCTCTCGACAAGACTTACCACGAGAACCTCTTCGAGATTCCTTTCGGTGAGAACGTTACAGGTGAGCTGGGTTACACAGTGGGAGTTCGTCTGAATGGTGTCACAACAGAATATGGCTATGGCAACTCATCTGGTAAGATGAAGGTTACAGCTCCTCTGCTCTATTCTTACGACAAGAAGGATACACGCCGTGACATCACTTGCGCTAACTTCGAAATCAAGCAGGATGGCAGCAACACCATAGAGAGCATGATTAAGAATGCTCCTTTCGGTATGTATGTAGGAAAGTGGGATGCCCGCAAGATGAACAACACCTGGTTGCAGAACAACCTGAAGGCTACAGCTAAGCATACCACAGGTATCAACCCTGTGAAGATGCGCTATGCTCAGGTATTGCTCTACTATGCTGAGTGCATGAACGAGTTGGCTGGCAATCCAGATGCCAACTATGAAGGTTCTGCAAACGGTATGACAGCCCGCCAGGCTCTGGAAGCAGTTCACACACGTGCCTTCAACAAGGATGACAAGAACGATGCCAAGGCTTACGTCAACAACATCGCTTCAGACAAGGACGCATTCTTCAATGCTCTCGTTCAGGAGAACATGTGGGAGTTTGCCGGTGAAGGTATCCGCAAGTACGACCTGATCCGTTGGAACCTCCTCGCAGAGAAGATCATTGAGTTCAAGCAGACTTACCTGGCTGAGCTTGCAGACGGTACTTACCAGAAGACTATCTACTTCAACTACCTGGATAAGAACAAGACTAAGATTGACTTCTCTAGCGTAACATGGTATGGTATTCCTGACGGAAAGACATCTGCTGACTACGATGACAGCATCGATTCATTCGGTGCAGCTAAGCTGGATACAGGTAACGATACACAGGTTGACGTAAACCTGCCATCTATCAGCAGCGGTCTGGTTGGCGAAGACGTAGCAGTGAAGAACCGCTACCTCATGCCAATCGCTTCAACAACCATCTCTGCAACCAACGGCAAGATCCACAACTCTTATGGTTATGCAGACTAATTCATCTTTAATAAAAAAAGACAAGAAAATGAAGAGCATTAAAAACATATTGGGCACAGCGTCTATGATGGCATTGGCTCTGTCGGCTACTTCTTGTACCGATGGCAATGACTGGGACGTAGATGGCAGCCTGTCAAGAATGTTCGGTCTCAACGGTGACAAAATCACCGTTGAAACTGCCGAAACATCAGCTACTGTTACATTCTCTGCCTTCACATCAAAAGCAGTTGCAGAACCTGAATACTATGTATTCGAGGTAAGCAAGGACTCTCTTTATGAGGGTGTCGAGAATGCCAACATCATCAAATACGGTGAAGATAAGACCTTGACTTCTTCTCCTGTAGTTCTCTCAGGTCTCGATGGAGACAGCAAGTACTTCATGCGTGTAAAGGCTATGTCTTCTACTACCAACGAGTCTAAGTGGGTTTACTATAAGGATGGTTCCTCTTTCAAGACGAAGGCAGAGCAAATCTTCAACAACGTTGAGTCAACCGACCTCTTCGAGGATCATGTGAACTTGAGCTGGACTCCAGGTGCTGAAGTTACTCACATCACTTACGTCAAAGCTAACGATGCAGAGAACATCCAGACCATCAATTTGACAGATGAGCAAAAGGCAGCTGGTAAATATACCCTTACCAACTTGCAGCCAACAAGCACTTATACCATCACTATCTATAAGAATGATGTAAAGCGCGGTCAGTTGCAGGTTACAACTCCAGCAGCTCCTCCAGCAGCCAGCATCAAGTATACACTTCCTAGCGATGTAACAATCATCTCTCAGACTCTCATCGACGAGATTGCTGAACAGGCAAAGGCAGAAGCAGGAAACGAGACCAACTATAGCGCAACCATCTGTATTCCTGCTGGTGCTAAGGTAGCTCTCTACGGCACAAATGATTCTGACGGTGGCAAGACCAACGTAACCATCCCAGACGGAATGTCTGTTACATTCTTCGGTTTGGCTGGTGGCGAGACTCCAACCATCACCCTCGACAAGAACTTTGATATAGCAGGTTCTCATGCTTACATCAAGTTCCAGAACGTGAAGTTGGAAGAGAATGGTGCCGGCTACTTCATCAACCAGAGCAAGGCTTGTACTGTAAGCGAGTTCTCTTTGGAGGATTGCGAGGTTAGCAATCTCAAGACATCATTCTTCCGTATTCAGGGAAGTGATGCCAAGTCTATCGGCAAGCTGACTTTGAAGAACAGTATCTTCACAAACCTCTGCGCAGGTTATGGTTTCATCCACGTTGATGCTGGAAGCGGAGCTGGCCATCTTGACAACGTAGAGATTGACGGTTGTACATTCAACAGCATCTGTGTAACCGGTAAGGTATTTATCTTCAGCAAGAAGACAGATATGCAGGACATCACCATCAAGAACAGCACATTCTACAACTGTAATGGTAACGGCCAGTTCTTTGTTGACTTCAATGCTGATACATTTGGTCCAAACACCTTTACTATTGAGAACTGTATCTTCGGTAAGAGTGCTGATGAAGCTACCAACAAGAACATCAGAAGCAAGACTCCTGCTTCTGTAGCTAACAGCTTCAGAACAACAGACTTCTTCAAGGTGATTAAGGGCGTGAATGATACAGAGTTCAGCTCTACCCAGTTGTTCAAGGACCCAGCCAATGGCGACTTTACCATCAAGGCCGGAACTTTGAAGGAAAGAGCTGGTGACCCACGCTGGTATGTAGTAGAGGATTAAAATTCATCTCTTAAATATTTAAAAGTGCAATGCTCAAGTTTGAGCGTTGCACTTTTTTTTTGATTTTTTTGGAAGTTTAGAATAAAAAGCGTATCTTTGCAGGGAAGTATTAAGCAAATAAGAAATGACAATGAACGGAGAAAACTATATAAGATTCGACTGGGCGATGAAACGTCTGCTGCGCAACAAGGCAAACTATGTTGTGCTTGAAGGTTTCCTGTCTTCATTACTTGGAAAGAAATTTAAGATTCACCGCTTTCTGGAAAGCGAAAGCAACCAAGAAGACGAGGACGATAAATATAACCGAGTAGATATTCTGGCAGAAAGCGAAAACGAACAGTTGTGCATCATTGAAGTACAAAACAGTCGAGAGCAAACCTATTTCCATCGCATGCTCTATGGAGTTTCTAAAGCGATAACGGAATATATTGGTCTTGGCAAGCCATACGAAGCTGTCCGCAAGGTGTATTCCATCAACATCGTCTATTTTGAACTGGGACAAGGCAAAGATTATGTTTACCATGGCAAAACCGAGTTCGTCGGTGAACACGAACCACATGATACACTTAAACTCTCCATCCGACAGAATGAGAAATTCTTTGGCATCAAAGATGATAAATTGGAGTTAAGGAAGAGTCCTGGTGACTTGTTCCCAGAGTACTACATACTACGTGTCAATGATTTTGACAAGGTAGCAACTACTCCACTTGATGAATGGATTGAATTTCTAAAAACAGGTTCTATCAGTTCAAAAGCCACTGCTGCAGGATTACCAGAGGCACGCGAACGTCTGCGTGTAGATTCACTCTCGCAAGAAGACAAGCAAGCTTATTACCGACATCTAGAAGCTGTTAGACACATGAAGAGTCTCTTTGATACCAGCCATGACGAGGGTTATCAAGATGGACTAACAGAAGGAAGAATTGAAGGAAGAGCTGAAAGAAGAGCAGAAGGAAGAGCTGAAGGGAAAAAAGAAAAGACCAAAGAAATCGCCCTCAAACTTCTTGCTTTAAATACACCAATAGACATCATTTCCCAATCTACAGGATTATCTATAGAGGAAATCAAAAAGTTAAATTCATAAACACATAGAAAGTGCAATGTTCGACTTGAGCGTTGCGCTTTTTTCTACTACGCAAACGTTTTCGTATTATTTTGAGATGATTATACCTTATATTATAAAGAATAGTTGTAATTTTGCCACAAATAAAATTTAGCCTAAATTACAATGAGAAAATCAATCATCAAAACTATCGTGCTTTCAGCACTCTTGGCTCTGCCAGGCATTGCCAAGTCCCAGACTTTTACTGGTATTACTTCTGAGCGAAATGCCCAGAATACTCCTGAGGGATGGACTGCAGTTGAGTTACCACAATTGCCAGCCATCACATCAGCAAATACGGTTAACATCAAAGACTATGGTGCATCTACATCGGCAGCAGATAACACCAAAGCTATTCAGAAAGCCCTGGATGCTGTTCCTACTACTGGCGGTATGGTCGTAATACCTGCTGGTACTTGGATGTTTGGCAGTACAGACCAGATGACAAGTAAGACCGAGGTGCTCAGCATCAAGTCTAAAACAGTACTCCACCTTTGCGCTGGAGCCACCTTGAAGCTCGTAGAATACGGTAAGGCTCCTAACAATAAGACTGTATTCATTGGTTGTAAGAACAGAAAGCAAAGTGATATCATCATCGAGGGTGAAGGCGAGACGTCAATCATTGATGGACAAGGAACTCGATGGTGGAAGGCTCGCGATAACAAGGAGACTTTCAATCCAGGAGCTATGATCCGTTTCGAACAGGGTTCTCGTTTCATGGTTAGAAATATAAAAATTCAGAACACCCCAGGTGTAAATCTTACCATCAGCAATAGTGGTAAGGCAAGCCATGCAACTATCCATGATGTGACGATTTATAATCCTGCCTCAGATACAAAGACAGAACAGCCATCACACAACACAGACGGAATCTCTATCTGGGGGCACCATGTAAACATCTACGACTGTTTCATCAGTACGGGTGATGACAACGTAGTTTGCGATGATAATGCCCAGTATGTACACGTCTGGAATTCTAAAATGGGTACAGGACATGGTGCATCATTTGGCAGTTTTACCAATAACATGCATGATATTATTTATGAGGACCTCACTTTCAATAATACAGATAGTGGATTCCGCTTGAAATCACAACGTGATAGAAGTGGCGATGTATATAATCTCATTTTCCGTAATTGTACAATGACAGGAGTGAGAAACCCTATTTATATCGAAACTTGGTACGATCTGAGTACTAAGCCAATTCCATCTGAAGCCACAGCAGCAGAAGTAACCCAAAAGACACCTGCCTTCCGCGACATTCTTATTCAGAATGTGACATCTACAGGTACTCCATACAATACAAGTGCTAAGGGATATTTCCCTATCTACATCTATGGTTTACCGGAAAGCTATGTCAAGAACATAACCTTAGATAATGTTCAAGTAGAAGCCCAAAAAGGTATGTTCCTTGCATTTGTGGATGGTATAACATTTAAAAATGGTTGCAAGATTACAAATAGCAAGGATGGAAAGCTTATTGCTAACCAATATGAAGTAAAAAATCTCACAGGTGATTATACAGGTAGTTCAACTGTAGATCCAACTCCAGGAGAAGCAGAAAACGTTACCTATACTTTGGCAGCAAACACCTGCAATTTGTCAAATGGTTCAACAGAAACCACATGGAATTTCAACAATGGTTGTTCCATCACTTCCGGCAAAGGTTATGCCACAGCTAAAAGCAATACTATCAAGTATAGCAAAGGAGTAAAATTCACAATCAACTTACCAGAAAACGTAACAATTACCTCTGCTACATTTGCTGGTTATACTAACGAAGATAATAAGATCTGCTACTTGTCCGAATTAGATGGTGCCAATTATGCTTCTAACAAATACAGCTTTCCAAGCCGTACAACAACCACAAGCACAGACACCAGTTACGATATCACATTAGCTACACCTGCAACAGGAGTCATGACCTTTACTCCACAGGATGCTCAAGCTGCATGGGTTATCACCCTCAAAGGAACAAAAAATAACACTAATGGTATCAAAGGTATTACATCTGATATAAATATTAAGAATGATAACAATGTCTATGACCTCAGCGGTCGCCTGGTAATCAAGAACGCTTCTACAAGCGATTTGCAGGCTCTCAACAAGGGTATTTATATCCACAACAACAGAAAGTATATTGCAAAGTAATATAAAACACTATATCACTCAAACAAAGTCCCCCAACCAATCAATTTTGGCTGGGGGATTTTGTTTGAGTAAAACACTAAAAACTATCCTAAGATACTTGCCAAACTATCCTAAGATAAATGGCAAAGAATCTAAGAATAAAGAAAGCGAGCACCATCCCTCGATGATGCTCGCCCAAAACTAGTGTGTTTCTAACCAAAAATATCTATTAGTATCCTGGGTTCTGCCAGAAACCTGTCGTACTGTTCACCTCTGTGGTGAAGTTCTGAACAGCGTCAATCTCATTCTGTGGGATTGGACGATAGAGATAATGCTTGCTGACATCAGCCTTCAGGTTGTCAGCTGCCTGTGCATTATACTTCTGTACGTACTCGTAAAGCTTACCTGTACGCTTCAAATCAAACCAGCGCATCTGCTCACCGCAAAACTCTACTGCACGCTCCTCAAGGATGGTATCGATGGTTGCATTACCACTCAAGGTATTATCCTTACCCTCGATAGCACGCGCCTGACGGAGCTGGTTGATAGTTGCCATGGCTGCACCACCATCACCGAGAGCCAACTGACATTCTGCCTTGATGAGATACATCTCTGGGATACGCATCACGATGGCATCACGGCTGGAGATGTCATGAGTTGGGTAGTTTGGATCATAAACATCATCCAAGAACTTCTTGATGCCAGGGAATGAGCACCAACCAGCAATCTTATACAGGTTGTAACGATTATCACCATAAACCTTTGAGGTTGGCACGGCTGCTTCTGTTGGCTTGGCTGTAGCCTCATCCATAGATGTGTAAACAGGGATGTCACCACCTGCCATAAACTGGATACGGTATCTGTTCTTTGCCCAAGCCTGCATAGCCTGTCCCTCTGGAGAATCACCATCCATTGGACAATAGTAAATAGCGGTATCCTGCAACTCTGGATAATTCTTTGAATTCTTAGCCAAATCAGGTGAAGCTATATCATAGTGATCAAGCAAAGTTGCTTCTGAACGCTGATCGGTTGTCTTATGCTTCTCCAACAGGTTCCACAAGTGCAATGAAGGCAAGTAGCGGGTGAATCCACGTCCGTATGGAGAATAAGCTGCGCCACATTCTACATTCTTACCAGTTGATTTACTCTTGATGGTTGTCTTGCCAGCAGCTATACGCCAGAACACCTGTGTGTCTTTCTGACCATTGCCACCCAAGTCGTTAGCGCCATTGTTCCACATAGAAACAAACATCAACAACATGGCATTACCACCACGAGTATAACCCGTACGGGTAATCAAACTATTGTACTGCATTGGGCTACCACCTTCCAAACGATAACGGTAAGGAATGCAGTTGGCATTGGTCTTGATGTCCTGAGAATAGGTTACACCGAAGAGCGCCTCCTGATTGGTATTATAGCTCTCATTAGCCATCGTCCATACATGCTTGTAGTTATTGTCAAGACTTGCATAATCGCTTGCACCAATAACAGCCTCTGCATCTGCCTGAGCAGCTGTATAGAGAGCATTCTTGTCTTTACCATCATAATTGCCACCCTTGACGGTCTGACCTAACTGACCACCCAACCAGGATGCTGCATAAAGCAATACTCTTGATCTCAAAGCCTTAGCTGCCCAATAGTTGGCACGTCCATCAGCCTTGGTCTTGTAACCTGCAGCCTCAAACTTAGCGATAGATTCATCCAAATCGTCCAATACCTTACCGAACACTTCATTCTCTGGCATTCTGGTAGGATTGAAATTCTGAGCTGTTACTGGTTCTGAATTATATGGGATAGCTCCCCAGGTGTTAACCATGTGGAAATAATAGAAAGCTCTCAGGAAAAGAGCCTCACCCAGATAACGGTTCTTCAGATCCTCACCCAAGAAGTTTGCATCATTCACATACTTGATGGCATTGTTGCAGACATCTGTAGCACTATAGAAAAGTTCCCAATAGTTATCAAGACAAGGGTTATCTGCCACATTGTTTTCCAATGCTGCTGCATTGAAATTGTAAGAGCAAAGGCTCTTCTGCTTGTTATCATAACCATAATAGAAGAGGTCGGTACCCATTTCACTTAAACCTAAACCTGCTTCCTTACCATACCAGCCACGGGCAAAGGTGTAGCAGTTTGCTACAAGACCTTCCAGACCAGCAGGAGTTTTATATGCCAAACCGGCAGTTTCACCCACTTTATTCTCTTCTTCCAGAAAATCAGAACAAGAGGTAAGTCCCAACATCATAGAAGATGCCGCTGCCATGAATAATATCTTTGTTTTCATAATTGATTCGATGTTTTTAGAATTCTACATTAAGACCGATTACAACCTGCTTCTGCATAGGGAATGAGATGCTACCACCACGCTCTGGGTCGTAGTTGTCAATCTTACTCCATGTCATGAAGTTCTTCATTGAGCAATATACTCGAGCCTTATTCATACCGATAGTATGCAACCACTTAGCTGGCACATTATAAGAAAGGGTGATATCCTTAATCTTGAAGTAATCAGCCTTTTCGTATGTGAACGCAGACTTGTAAGTTGACCAGATCTTGCTGGAATTAGTATCCAAACCTGGGTTAGGGAATTTTGCATCTGTATTGGTTGGTGTCCAATAATCGATAGCATCACCCCAGTTAGCAGACTCAAAGTTCAACTGCTCATTCATTGCGTATGAAATATAACCGCCCAAACGAGCCATCAACTGTACTGAGAGTGAGAAGTCCTTATAGGTGAATGTATTGGTCATACCGAATACATGGTTAGGATCCTGGTTGTAGAGTACACGGTCGTCAGAGGTGATATTGCCATCACCATCCTTATCCAAAATCTTTGGAGAACCTGGTGTACCATAGCCCTTGGTACCTGTGCAACCTGGCTTCTTGCCTTCATGTGCAGCCTTAAAGTCTTCTACATACTGGTCGAACTCACCAATACCCCACTCACCGAGTACCTTGTAATCATAGAATGCGTTTACACGATTGCCTACGAACAAGCCCTTGGTACCAGATACATACTTATCAACACCACCTGTCAACTCAGTAATCTCATCCTTGAAATGAGAGTAAGACCAGTTGGCTGTCCAGTCGAAGTTCTTGGTACGAACGATATCTGTCATCAAAGAGATCTCAAGACCCTGTCCCTTTGTCTTACCGATATTGTCGATAACGGTAGGGAATGATGATGCAGGTGCTGTCTTATAGAACAACAAATCGTAGGTATGGTTCCAATAGTAATCAATGCTACCGCTGATACGGCCATCGAGGAAACCGAAGTCGAGACCAAGGTTGAATGATGAGGTCTTCTCCCATGTCAGGTTAGGATTACCCAACTGGCTTGGAATCTTACCAGATACATCTGTGTTGCCTAAATAGTAATAATAGGTATTGGCACTCAGTGATGTCAATGTAGAATAAGCGTCAATAGCTGCATTACCGGAAATACCCCAAGAAGCACGAAGTTTCAAGTTGCTCAAAACTTTCTGGTCTTTCAACCAACTCTCCTCGATCATTCTCCAACCACCTGCTACAGATGGGAAGTAACCCCACTTGTGACCCTTTGCCAAAGTAGATGAACCATCAGCACGAAGTGAAGCGGTCAACAGATACTTGCTGGCATAAGAATAGTTCAAACGACCAAAGAATGACAACATGGAAGTCTTGACGTAGGTAGAAGTTGTCACAGGAGAAAGGATCTTAGACAGATCATTGTAACCGCTCTCATAATAATGAGTAGCACCTGCATCACCGCCTACGGTAGAACTTTCTGTCACTGTCTGGGTCAACTCATGACCAAGCAATGCTGTCAAATCATGCTTCTCTGCTATCGTAGTATTGTAATTGATGGTATTATCCCATGTAATCGCAGTAGAGTTATTTCTAATCTGACGAATATAGCTGGTAGAAGGAGACTGGTATCTCTGCTGACTCTGATAGTCCTGATACAAGCCATTGCGTGAGTCGCTTCTATCTACAGCAAACATAGAGCGCAAGTTCAGACCCTTCAGAGGAGCAACCTCCACATAAGCATTGCCGAAGAAACGGGTTGACTCTGTATTATTCTGATAAGCACCATCCACATCATCCAGCAATGGAGAACAGTGAGCTGCATACCAAGGGTTTGGAGTTGCATTGATGCTTCCATCTGTCAAATATGGATGAGTAATGGAGGTCATCTTCAAAGCCTGGTTGTAAACACCGGAATTACGACGATTCCAGTTTTTGTAAGTAAAGAGTAAGCTGGATCCTACCTTCACAACCTTATTGATGCGATGGTCGATATTCACCTTACCATTGTAGCGGCTCATCTGATCGTTCTTCATCAAACCACGGTCGTACATAGCACCCAAGGAAATATTGAAATTGGTCTTTTCACTACCACCAGCTACATTTACTTCATAGTTCTGAGAGGTACTGTTTTTCAAGAGCAAATCGCCCCAATCAGTATAGGAACCATCATTATAAATATCGAATGTAGATGTACCATCATCCAGTTTATTGGTCAGTACACTTTCAGGAGTGATGCTGCCGAGCACGGTATTGTAAGCCTCCAAAGTCTTGTCAGCACCTTTATACCAAGTCGAATAAGCACTCTTGTCTATCAGGCGCTGTACTTCCTTTGCACCGTACATAGAATTTGCTGCATTGGTAGCACTGTTGAAAGAATTGTAGAAATTGAATCCTACTGAAGTCTTACCGGCCTTACCACGCTTAGTAGTAATGATGATAACACCATTGGCACCACGGGTACCATAGATAGCAGTAGAAGAAGCATCCTTCAATACCTCCATAGACTCAATATCTGATGGATTAAGGTCGAGCGTAGAACCATAAGCCACTCCATCCACAAGAATCAACGGATTATTGGATGCCAACATAGAACGGGCACCACGGAGATTGATGCTTACACCAGAACCTGACTCACCACTTGACTGCTGCAAGTCCATGCCAGGAATCTTAGCCTGCATCGCCTGCATCGCATTGGATGAAGCTACATTCTTAAGATCGTCAGACTTGATGGAAGCGACAGAACCTGTCAAATCGCGTTTCTTCACTACGCCATAGCCGATGACAACCAATTCATCCAGAGAATTGTTGTCTTCCTCCATCACGATATCGACTGAGTTCTGTGCACCTACCTTTACCTTCTTTTCCTTGTAACCGATATAGGTAAATTTGAGAACTGTAGATGGATTAACTCCGTTAATAGAAAAGTTACCATCCAAATCGGTGACAGAGCCTAAGCCTGCCATTCCTTCAGGAACAACACTAACGCCAATCATTGGTTCGCCATTAGAATCCTTCACTGTACCCTTGATTGTTTTCTGTTGTGCAAAAGCACCAAAACAAACAGAGCCTAAAGCCAGTGCCATACTGACACGTTTCAGTTGTTGATACATAAACTTCTGTTTTAGGTTATTATTATTTCAAGTTTTTAAGCTGAACTTAATTTTGCTTTTATTCAGTTTTCATACAAACTCACCTTATTCATCACGACTTGGTTCCGTTATTATGAAGCGGCTCCTTAGTTATTATGTAGGTTTGTTATGCTGCAAAGGTATGAAAAATTCTCAAAAGGTCAATGCAATTACATACACAAAATAACGTAAACGTTTACGAACAAGTGTATAAAAAAGCGCCCATCTTCCATCAGATGAAGCGCTTTTTATACGTTTATATTCAAAAAAAGTGTATCTTCTAAAAAAGTCAGAAGATACACTCTTGTTTTATATTTTTTTCTTCAGGGATTTCCTGAAGAATCTCATTCCTACTTATCAGTAGTTTTCTTGGCAGCAGGTTTTGCTGCTGTCTTGGCAGCTGCCTTCTTTGTAGCAGTCTTCTTTGTAGCAGTCTTGGCAGGCTTCTGTGCTTCACGCAGTTTCTCTACTTCCTTTTCTATCTTGTCCAACTTAGCCTGGAGACGGGTGATTTCCTTATCCTTCATCTCTATCTCCTCCTCCATATTGGTTACACTGGTCATGTAATTATCGAGCTGCTCATTGTCCATCTCTGGATGGAGAGAGTTTACTCGGTTGAGGAAGTCGCCCAGAATGTTCATGTAATTTGTGAAAGCATCAAATGGACTTGAATAGATACCACGGTCAAGACCCACATTACTTGGCTTAGTAGTCATGAAGCGGAAGTTATTGCTTGCCTGCAAGTAATCCCAGTCCTGATTGATACGAGGATCATTAGCAATACGTACACGGTCGGCTACACTATAGAGTTTGTTGAAAGCCTCACGCTGCATCTGATTTCCGAGCCATGTGCTGACATCACGCTCCTCATCCACCCAACTCAATGTATCAGGTACATTCAACTCGCCTACAGACTTCATCTTCTTGCAAATCTCTGAAGGTGTAGAAAAGGTGATGCCCTTCTGGCGTGCACATTCTGGCAATGCCTTGAAGAACTCGAGGATATTGCTGGACAATGGCTGGGCAATACCAAGTGCAGACAGTTCCATGAAGATATTGATAATCTGCTCTTCCTGTGGCAAAGCTGCTATCTCATTGATATAGGTATCAGCAAAAAGTGGATAACCATCCCAACTACTATTATTGAAACGCAAAGAGATATCATCGCTCAAACGGATATCACGGAGCAAAAGCTTCAGATTTGGAGCTATCGGACAATGATAAACATAGTGTGGAGACTTCCAGCCCAATACATGCTTGGCACCTTCGGTCAACATACCTTCGAAGCCCATCTGAGAAGCCTGCAAACCAATATCATCGCTGTAAATGAGTGATGAATTGCGAAGCACAGTTGGCTCCTTACCGAAATATTCCTTGATCTTGGAAGCCTGACGCTTAACCTCCTTGGCAAAGCTATCCTCATTGACGAGAGAGGCAAGACCATGAGAATATGGCTCTGCGAGGAACTCTACACAACCGGTAGCGTTCAGTTCCTGCAATTTTTCCAATACCTGAGGAGCATGCATTTCCAACTGTTCCATGCCGACTCCTGAGAGTGAAAAGGCTACCTTGAAATACTTGTTACTCTGATGGATCATCTCCAACAGGGCATTGAGCGCTGGCATATATGACTTCTCAGCTATCTCGCTGATAGAACGCTCATTCTCGTAATCATCATAGTAATAATGATCAGTACCGATGTCGAAGAAGCGGTAGCGTTTCAGATGGGTAATCTGATGTATCTCGAAATATAAACAAATTGTCTTCATAATTTGAAACTTGATATTTGAACGTTTAACTTTATGACAAGCAAAGACAAAGAGTTCTTCGCTCTTTGTTCTTCACTCTTCACTTAACCTACTTCCATCCTAAGGTTTTAAGGTATAAGTCCCTGATGCGGGCACCCACCTTTTCCCAGGTAATCTGGTCAACTTCCTTCTTGCCCTCCACAGAAAGATAGTCGAAAAGACTCTCATTATGACAGATACTGTAGATGGCATCTGCAAGGGCATGAATATCCCAGTAATCTACCTTGATGCAGTTGGTAAGAATCTCACCGCAACCACTCTGCTTGGAAATGATGGTAGGTGTACCACACTGCATGGCCTCCAAAGGAGAGATACCGAAAGGTTCACTCACAGAAGGCATGACATAGACATCGGAATCCTTCAGGCACTCATACACCTGCTTACCTCGCATAAAACCAGGAAAGTGGAAACGATCGGCAATACCTCGCTCTGCTGCAAGATAAATCATCTGATCCATCATATCTCCCGAACCAGCCATACAGAAACGCACATTACGGGTACGATGAAGCACCATATTGGCAGCCTCAACGAAATATTCCGGTCCCTTTTGCATGGTGAGACGACCCAAGAATGTAACCACCTTCTCCTTGCCCTTATGATCAGGACGAGGAATATCCTGCCACTCCTGCTTCAATGGATATACCGCATTGTGCATAGCAAAGCACTTGCGTGGATCCTGGTGATACTGATTGATGACCGTCTGTCGGGTCAACTCAGATACACACATGATACAGTCGGCATTGTCCATACCATCCTTCTCGATGGAATAAACGGTAGGGTTTACCTTACCACGGCTACGGTCGAAATCGGTAGCATGCACGTGAATGCACAATGGTTTACCACTCACCCTCTTGGCATGAATACCAGCAGGGAAAGTCAGCCAGTCGTGAGCATGGATAATATCAAATTCCTCACTTCGAGCTACCACACCGGCAATGATGCTATAGTTGTTGATCTCGTCGTGGAGATTGGATGGATAACCACCAGCAAAATCCATACATCCGAGGTCGTTGACATTCATATAGTTGAAGTCGGCATAGATATGATCACGATAACGGAAATAGTCATCCGGATTCATAATATTGCCTACTCGCTGCTGTACGTAATCATGATTGACATCACGCCAGGCGATAGGCACACTATTCATGGCCACAATCTTACAAGCACTGCGGTCCTCATCACCGAAAGGATGAGGAAGACAGAGTATGGTTTCAATGTCACCCTGGGCATGCAAACCCTGAGAAATACCAAAGTTAGCAGTAGCCAAACCACCAAATACATGAGGAGGATACTCCCATCCAAACATTAATACTTTCATATAGCAGTCCTCCTTATTAATATTGATACTTATCGAGTAATTCGAGTGCACGCAAAATCTCTGCCACATTCATGGCAAAGGAAATGGCACCACGTCCAGCAAATGGAGGGTTACCATCAAAGAGTTCGCTGATGGTACCGAGACAATGATAAGACATTTCATCTTCATATCCCACCATCTGGCGCTCGATGAAGCTCAATCGGGTTCTTCTGTAGAGTTTCAAACTTGCCTCCATATAGAAACCGCCGAGCCAAGGCCATGCAGTACCTTGATGATATGCATAATCTCGCTGGCTCTGAGGACCTACATAGACAGGATTGTAACCGCCACTCTTAGGAGAAAGAGAGCGCAATCCCTTAGGGGTCAGGAGTTCACGTGTACAGATATCGAGCACTTTCTTCTTCTGGTCTTGAGAAAGAGGAGAATAGTCGAAAGCGACTGGGAAAATCATATTAGGGCGAACACTCCAATCGATCATGTTACCATCTACATAGTCATAGAGATAACCATACTCATTGAGGAAAGTATCGAGGAAAGACTGCTTAGTCTTCTCTGCCAATTCCAGAAGATGCTGTAGTCTCTCTTGCTTGCCTTCCAGTTCGCAGAGAGCAGCACAGAAGCACAATGCATTGTACCACAACGCATTGAACTCCACAATATAACCACTTCTTGGAACTACAGGCTTTCCGTTGGCAGTAGAGTTCATCCATGTCACAGCCTTATTCTTTCCATCTGCGTAAAGGAGTCCGTTAGGATGCAATTCCAGATTAGGATGGTGATTGCCTTCGATAAAGAGCATGACACTCTTGATGAACTTACCATATTTCTTCAGACATTCCTCCTTGCTGGTTTCCTTAGCATACTGCTGAAGAGCCCAGATTGCCCAGAGAGGAACATCCGGCTGTTCCAATTCGGTAATATTCACAGTGATATCCTTTCCTTCCATGAATTCCTGATATCCCTTCATGGCAGTCTTCATCACCAGTTCAAAGTAGTCATTTTCCTCTATAGAGAGGGTAAGACCCGGCAAAGAGATAAATGTATCTCGCGCACGGCACTTGAACCATGGATAACCAGCCAGAATGTATCGGTCATCATTTTTCTCACGACGATGGAACTGATGGGCAGCATTGACAAGACAATGGAAGAAATTGTCACGAGGGGCTCTTTCTGCCACTTCCTTATCAAAAAGTTTCTTCAATGTACCGGTCTTGATTTCAGATGTAGATGCAGCAAAGACTATACTCTCACCTTTCTTGATTGGCATCTCAAAATAACCAGGTACATAAAGGTCCTCATTGGAAGCATAGCCACGCTCCTGCTCCTTAGGATACTCCACACCACGATACCAGTCTGGAGCAAAAACAAACTCATTATTCTTGGAGAACTGCATATAAAGGTCTGGATAACCTGCATACATACAAGTCTTGATACCATTATCCACTGCTGAATACTCACGGGATGCTGTTCCATTCTCATGGGTAAACTGACGCACGCTTCTGAATGCTAAGAATGGTCGGAAACGCAAGGTGGTAGCAGAATGACAATCCACCATGGTGTATCTGATCAAGATGCGATCTTCATAATGCTGAAAAACGACCTCTTTCTTTAAGATGACACCACCTACACGGTAAAGCGTTGTTGGCACCTTATCGCAATCAAACTCACGAATGTATTTATGGCCCATCGGGCTAAAGTTGTTGCCTTGATACTTGTGCAATCCGAGATTGAATTCAGCGCCATGCTGAATGACTGTAGGATCGAGAGAACTCAGCAATACATGATTGTCGCCATCCAGTTCTGGAATAGGGACAACCAGCAAACCGTGATACTTTCGAGTATTACAGTCAACAATCGTAGAGCACGAATAAGCACCCGAGCGGTTGGTTCTAAGCAACTCCTTCGGCAATGACTCCTGTAGGTTGGTCATCAGGGCCTTTTCGAATTTTAGATAACTCATAGATCTATATTAAGGTTTTTAATATTTTTGTTGACTTTATTGCATTCAAAGGTAAGGAAAAAAAGCGAAACGACAAAGTTTTTTGGCAAAGAATTTAAGAAAATCGCTATATTTAATGTTTTATAAGCTTTTAAAGGGCAAATATTCCCCGATTTTAAGTCACTTTGATGAATACACACAGTTTTGTATAGTCTCTTTACAACAATCGCACAATCGAAAAAAGGTGCACCGGAACTTGTATTCCGATACACCTTATTATTCTTAAAACCTTATTATTCTTGAAATAAGATCAATCTGACTACTGCGGTATCAGGAAGTTGATTACTTCCTGCTCCACCGTGATGCGGTAAGGCCCAACTGGCGTCTTCATCAATCGACCATCTACACCAATCATCGCATGAGAAGAATCCTCTACCACCACCTCTCTCGTGCGATAGGGATGCACACTTTTATAATTGAGGAATTTACCTTTGACGAAAAGATAAAAGCCTTCAAAGAGCTGGGTCATACCAGGATGATGAACTACAGAGACATCCAGCAGACCATTGTAAGGCACCGCATTAGGAGTCTGTCCATATCCCGATGCATTTCCTACACACATGGTCATCACCCTACGCTTAATGACATCTGAATTGATGCGGATATGCATCTTATAGTCTAATCGCTGGAAAATCATCAGCACGAATGAGAAGAGGAACGACAGGGTACGGGAACCAAATACATGATGAGTCTTGCGACGCAGATTCATGATAGCAGCTATCAGACCGACATTCACGCAATTGAGAAAATAGCGGTGACAGTTTTCCCCCTTCTTGTTCTGATAACGGATACAACCTAAATCAATCTTGCGCACACGACGCTGCTGGAGCCATTTGATAGTCTGTTCATAATCACTATCATCAAATCCCCAGAAATGAGCAAAGTCATTCATCAGTCCATTAGGAATAATACCCAGCGCAATCTGGTTTCTTACGGAAGCATCTACCTGCATCAGACAGTTTACTGCATCATTCAATGCAGAATCTCCACCCACAATAACGATTGTCTTATAGCCATTGTTGATAAACATCTTAACCAGACGCTCTACACTTTTCTGATTCTCGCTTTGCACGAAATCATAGTCCACATGAAGTTGGCGCAAAACTTTCTCTATCTTAGTCCAGCGCGCACTGCTCCTCCATCCTCCTCGAGGGCAATAGAGCAAGCCCCATTTATTTTCATTTACAGCCACGTCGATTATTCTCCTATAATAATATTCTCTATATTAAATAATGTATATACAATCAGAAATCCATCTATTACTTATCCAAATATCTATCAATCATATAAATAGCTACTGATTAGATTTCATCAGTTCAAGAACCTGCTCTACCTTCTGGTCCATCGGTTGAAGTGCATCTATCCAATGAATGGTAAAACCCCTGCGCTCCATACCACGGAACCAGGTCATCTGCCTTTTGGCAAACTGATGAATGGCGATTTCCAATCCTCTCATCATCTCCTCATAAGAAGTTTTTCCTATCACATATTCTGTGATAAACTTGTATTCCAACCCGTAATACAACAGGTTTTCTGCAGGAATGCCACGATCGAGGAGTCCCTTAATTTCCTCTACCATCCCATTCTCCAGACGCTGTTTCAGACGGCGGGTGATTTTATCACGGCGGGCATCACGGTCGATACTTACTCCTATCACCAAAGAATCAACCGCAGGCAATTCCCGCTCTGGCATTGGATGTTCGAGATTGTAAGTTTCAATCTCAATTGCACGGATGGCGCGCTGCGCAGTATCTACATCTGTGCGATTGTGCATATTAGAACCATTCTTCGCCTTCAAATCCACCAACATATCTGTCAGTTCTTCCAGCGTTTTACCTTCGAGAGAACTACGAAGAGCAGGATTTTGAGGAACTGGTGAAAGATGATAACCTTTCAAGACAGACTCGATATAGAGTCCAGTACCTCCACAGAGTATCGGAAGTACGCCACGATGAGTAATGTCCTGATAGGCATCATAGAAGTCCTGCTGATATTGGAAGAGATTATACTTGGTACCGGCATCACAGATGTCTATCAGATGATAAGGAATCAGTTTACCCCCTACCGTATAATCCTCAAGATCTTTTCCCGTACCAATATCCATGCCCCGATAGACCTGGCGACTATCGGCACTGATAATCTCAGCCCCATGCGTATCGCCACCCCACATGGAAGAATCCATGCCATTGATATGCGAGGCAAGTGCAGCGGCAAGACTAGTCTTTCCACTGGCAGTAGGACCCAATATGGTAATCATAGAATGTTTCATGGCGCAAAGATACAAATTTTTCCGATACAGACAAACAAAGAAATAAAAAAAATGGGAAAACAAGGCAAGAAAAGGAGAATCAGTATGCCTTTATGCTATAAAACTTCAAGCCATTAGACAAAAAAAAATAAATAATAAAAAAGCCTGGCATTTTACAATGCCAGGCTATATATATTGTCGTAAATCGCTTCAGCGGTATTACTTCAACTCAGCGAGGTACTTGATAGTACGAACCATCTGAGAAGTATAAGAGTTCTCATTGTCGTACCAAGAAACTACCTGTACCTGATATGTGTCGTCGTCGATCTTGCTAACCATTGTCTGAGTAGCATCGAAGAGAGAACCGAAACGCATACCGATGATATCAGAAGAAACGATAGGATCCTCGTTGTAACCGAAGCTTTCGTTAGAAGCAGCCTTCATTGCAGCGTTGATACCCTCAACTGTAACGTCCTTACCCTTAACAACAGCTACGAGGATAGTTGTAGAACCTGTTGGAGTAGGAACACGCTGTGCAGAACCGATCAACTTACCGTTCAACTCAGGGATTACAAGACCGATAGCCTTAGCAGCACCTGTTGAGTTAGGAACGATGTTCTGAGCACCTGCACGAGAACGACGGAGGTCGCCCTTACGCTGAGGACCGTCGAGAATCATCTGGTCACCTGTGTAAGCGTGGATTGTTGACATGATACCTGACTGGATAGCTGCGTACTTGTTCAAAGTGTCAGCCATTGGAGCCAAGCAGTTTGTTGTACAAGAAGCTGCAGAGATAACTGTATCAGCTGGAGTCAAAGTCTTGTGGTTTGTGTTGTAAACGATAGTAGGGAGATCGTTACCTGCTGGAGCAGAGATAACTACCTTCTTAGCACCTGCTGTAAGGTGAGCAGAAGCCTTCTCCTTAGATGTATAGAAACCTGTGCACTCAAGTACTACGTCAACACCAAGCTCACCCCAAGGAAGCTCAGCTGCGTTAGGCTTAGCGTAGATAGTGATCTCCTTACCATCAACGATGATAGAGTTGTCTGTTGCCTCTACAGTGTGCTTGCCCTCGCCATACTTACCAGCGAAGCCACCCTGTGCTGTATCATACTTAAGAAGGTGAGCCAACATTTTTGGAGATGTAAGGTCATTGATTGCAACTACCTCATAACCATCTGCCTCAAACATCTGACGGAAAGCCAGACGACCGATACGGCCGAAGCCGTTAATAGC
>CDZA01023892.1_pt1 | contig 60474 bp, 47 predicted proteins | sample 554881 | NCBI WGS metagenome assembly CDZA01 (sample SAMEA3182082, study PRJEB8094) | gut metagenome | biome: human; feature: gut; material: Stool; isolation source: human stools | place: Canada | collected 2012-12-04
CAGGGCGCACTGCTCGGTATATACACAAAAATACCCAGAGCGTTGCCCTGGGCTATGCGATTATTGGGCTTTCAGCCCGCATAGTATATGGCAAGCCCCTATAGTAAATATTGCAATAAAACGTTGACAAACAAAGCAATATTACAGGTGACTAATTGTTTACCGGACAGCAATAATACTCAATAATTCTGTCATTGTTTCTAATTTTGCTCAAAAATACAAAATATAATTTGTTAATGAGGGAAAAAAGAAACTTTTTTATTGTTTTTTATATGTTATTTCCTTCTTGTCACTCGTTTATGCGAGGTAATGATTTGAAAGCGTTTCTATTTCATCAATCTGCGTTTTTCGCTTTCCTCGTCTATGCCACTTAAAGCCAACGACTGCCACAACCACTTGAAACTCAAAATTAAAGCATCATTCTGCTGTTTCTTGCTTTTTAAGGCGTTATTTTTTGAAAAAACATTACAAAGGTAATGTATAAAATGAAAACAAAAAAAGAGTCACTCCGAAGAATGACTCTTTGTAAGTGGTGCCACCAGGAATCGAACCGGGGACACAAGGATTTTCAGTCCTTTGCTCTACCATCTGAGCTATGGCACCAACTGCGTTAATTTTGCGAGTGCAAAGATACGCATTATTTTTGAATCTGCCAAATTATTTGCCGATTTTTTGTGAAAAATGATATTTTGAACCGTAAGTTGTGTGATTATATAGTGGTGTGAGAGTGGAAATTAATAATGTAAAGCCTATGTTCTTGTCATTGTATACCGAACGCCGCCCGATCGGATTGCGTTCGCCGCCCGATCGGATTGCGTCCGCCGTCCGATTGGATTGCGTCCGCTGTCCGATTGGATTGCGTCCGCTGTCCGGTGAGTAGAGCAGAGCTTCTACAACACTAAGTCTGAGTTTTTGCAACAATAGAATACTGCTTTTTATTGATAAAAGAAAGGTGTGGGCTTCTATGGAGTAGCTCGGTTGGTGCAGCAGAGACTGCTGCACCCCCTATGAGACTGCGTGGGTATGGTAGGATGCCATACCCTCCAATTATATTACTTATCGCTCAGTGGATTCCATCCCTGCGCCTTCAGTTCGAACTCCTGGTTGTCGCGTGTTACGAGCATCTGTCCGAGTTCAGGACGTGTGATGTGTCCAATCAGCTTCACGTTGTCCATCTGCTGAATCTTCTCGTGGTCGCCGATTGGCACGGTGAAGAGCAGTTCGTAGTCCTCCCCACCGTTGAGGGCGCACGTTGTTACGTTCATGTTCAGCTCTTCAGCCATCACCGCCGTCTGATAGTCGATCGGTATGTTCTTCTCATAGATGCGGCATCCGCAGTTCGACTGCTTGCAGATGTGCATCAGTTCGCTTGAGAGTCCGTCGCTGATGTCCATCATCGCTGTCGGTCGGATGTTCAGTTCGCGGAAGCGAGCTATAATGTCGCCGCGAGCCTCGGTCTGCAACTGGCGCTGCAGCAGATACTCCTTGCCGGCGAAGTCGGGCTGGAAGCCCTTCAGCTCTTCGAGCGCACGCTTGTCGTTCTTCTTGCGCGCCTCGTCCACCTGCTGGTAGTAGACGCTCTTCTCGCGTTCGAGTAGTTGCAGACCCATGTAAGCCGCACCGAGGTCGCCCGTCACGCAGATAAGGTCGGTGTCCTTCGCTCCGTTGCGGTAGACGATGTCCTCCTTGCGAGCCTCACCGATGCAGGTGATGCTGATGGCGAGTCCGGTGTACGACGATGTGGTGTCACCGCCAACGATGTCGACGCCCCACTTGTCGCAAGCCATGCGCAGTCCGCTGTAAAACTCCTCCATGTCCTCCACCTTGAAGCGCTTGCTCAACGCGATGCTCACGGTGAGCTGTCGCGGTGTGCCGTTCATGGCGAAGATGTCGCTGATGTTCACCATTGCCGACTTGTATCCGAGATGCTGCAGGTCGATATATGTGAGGTCGAAGTGTACGCCCTCCATGAGCATGTCGGTCGTTACGAGCACTTCAGAGTCTGGGTAATGGAGCACGGCGCAGTCGTCGCCCACGCCCTTCACGGTCGATTCGTTCTTTATTTTTATGTTGTCGGTGAGATGGTGGATAAGACCAAACTCACCAAGTTTTGAAATGTCGGTCATATATATAATTAATGTATACTGTTAAGCTCGACGAATCATCTCGCGCATGATTTCGGTCATGAGCGGCTGTGCGTTGTTGGCAGCTACCTGCACCTCCTCGTGCGATACCTCAACAGGAGTGTCCTCCAGTCCGAGGTCGGTGATGATAGAGATGCCGAATGTGCGGATGCCGCAGTGGTGAGCCACGATTACCTCAGGCACGGTGCTCATGCCTACGGCGTCGCCGCCGAGACGGTGGTACATCTTGTACTCAGCCGGAGTCTCGAATGTCGGACCCTGCACGCCTACGTATACGCCGTGCATCACGCGGATGCCCTTCTCCTCGGCAATCTGGTCAGCCTCCTTGATGAGAGCATGGTCGTAAGTCTCGTGCATATCCGGGAAGCGCGGACCGGTCGGGAAGTTCTTGCCGCGCAGCGGGTGCTCCGGGAAGAAGTTGATGTGGTCGGTGATGATCATCAGGTCGCCGATCTTGAACTCAGGGTTCATGCCGCCCGAAGCGTTGCTTACGAAGAGGGTCTTGATGCCCAGTTCGTACATCACGCGGATAGGGAACGTAACGTCCTTCATCGAGTAGCCCTCGTAGTAGTGGAAGCGTCCCTGCATCGCCATGATGTCCTTGCCGCCGAGCTTGCCGAAGATGAGCTTGCCAGAGTGGCCCTCAACGGTAGATATGGGGAAGTTAGGGATGTCTGAATATGAGAACTCGTAGCTGTCTGTGATTTCAGTTGCGAGCTGTCCGAGACCTGTGCCAAGGATGATGGCAGTTTCAGGCTTTGTGGTCATTCTTTCTTTTAACCAAGATGCTGTTTCTTGAATTTTTTCGTACATAGCTTATAATTTTATTGTTGAATTCTTCCTCCCCTCCGAGCATGAATTGTATGCGAATCGGTAGGGCATAGATATTTGATTTTGTTTCTTTCGAGAGTCCTTCCACGTGCTCAAGTCGTGTAGCGTCCTTCTCTGTGGTGACGATAATCTTCGGCTTGGGCATTGCGGCGAACGTGCTGTTGATGCGTTCCACGTCTTCTGCGGTGAACTGATGGTGGTCGCCGAAGGTGAGTGGCGTGATGCGCTTCGTCACCGTCTGCAGGTCTACCATCATCTGCTCTGGTGAGGCGATGCCCGTTAGCAACAGAATGTTAGTGTTCTTTGGCAGCGAGTTGAGCGAGATGCGCTCGTTCGAGAACAGCGCCTTCAGGGCGTTGTAGCGCAGCGTTGTGAAGTAAAGCTCCTGATAAGGATAGAGGTTGAGCGCGCGCTTCAGCACGCGGAACTCCATCGGCTTCAGGTCCTTCGGGCACTTCGTTATAATCACTATGTCGGCTCTCGACGTGCCCTCCTTCGGTTCGCGCATGCGTCCGGCAGGCAGCAGCTTGTCGTAGATTATCAGTCGGTGATAGTCGATGAGCAGAATGTTTATGCCCGGTTTCACGTAGCGGTGCTGGTATGCGTCGTCGAGCAGAATGGCGTCCACATCCTTTGTGGCTTCGTCAGTAGTGAGTCGGTCGATGCCGTGGCAGCGGTTCTTGTCTACCGCTACATAGATGTCCTTGTATTTGCTCTTCATCTGGAACGGCTCGTCACCAATTTCGGGCATTGTGGTGTCCTTGTCGGCGAGCAGATAGCCGCTACTCTTGCGCTTGTATCCGCGCGAGAGCACAGCCACGCGGAACTTCTCATGCAGCAGATTGATGAGATATTCCACGTGTGGAGTTTTGCCCGAGCCGCCCACCGTTATGTTGCCCACAGATATTACGGGTATGTCGAAGCTGCGGCTCTTCTTCAGTCCGATATTGAACATCCAATTGCGCAGTCGCACTCCCAATCCGTAGAGCCAGCTAAGCGGTAGCAGCCACTCGTTGATTTTTATAAAGTCGCCTTCTGTTCTCACATTTATTATAATTAAACGCTCCGTGCAGTCCTTTATATATAAGGATTAATAAGAGCAAGTTAAAGTATTGTCACCATCTCACCACATCACCATCACACCATCTCATTACTTGATGCTTATAGCGTATGGTATGCGTGCCTGGATAGCCTCGCGCTTGTCGATAGAGCGGAGCATGGTGAACGGCTGGTAGAAGTCGCCGAGCGTCTGTCTGAGCTGTTCGTCAAGATAAGTTCCCGACGACGACATCGAGTTGAGCATAGCGTCCATCCACGAAGCCGCTGCAGGATAGTCGCTTGTGTAGTAGTCCTTCAGCTTTGCGAGCTGTGCAGCCTTCTTCACGGCGTCGTCGATGCCGCCCAGCTGGTCTACGAGCTTTATGTTGAGTGCGTCGGTAGCGAGCCAAACGCGTCCCTGTGCTATCTTCTCCACGCTTTCCACCGGCAGACGTCTGCCCTCAGCCACACGCTGGCGGAACAGACTGTATCCGCGGTTGACGCTTGCCTGCAGCATAGCCTTCTCTTCGGCGTTGAACGGGCGTGCCATGAGGTTGCCGAAAGTAGAGTTGCGGTTGGTCTTCACCTCGTCGAAGCGCACGCCGAGCTTGCTTGTCACGAGTCCGCTGAAGTCGGGTATCACGGCGAAGATACCGATGCTGCCCGTCAGCGTGTTCGGCTGGGCCACGATCCACGACGCCGGAGCCGACATATAGTAAGCACCCGACGCAGCATAGTCGCCCATCGACACCACTACCGGTTTCACCTTGCGCAGCTCGCTCATCTGGTGCCACATCTGCTCCGAAGCGTAGGCGTCGCCGCCGCCCGAGTTGATGCGCACAACCACTGCCTTCACGTCGTCGTCGTTCATAAGGTCCTCAAGGTCTTTGCACACCTTGCGACTTGCTATATAGTTGTTGTTGCCGAACATCGTTGCAGCCTTTGGGTCCTGCACGATGTCGCCCTCTGCATAGTAGACGGCAATCTCGCTGCCTTCCACCTTGCCGTCCTTCACGTTGAGCATGTCGTTCAGAGTGAGCTGTGCAATGTCGTCGCCATTCTCGAGCTTCATCATCTTCTTCACGGCGTCCTTCACCTGGTCGCCGTACATCATGCCGTCAACCATCTTTGCCTTCACGAGCGTCTCTGTAGCCTGCAGCGCGAGGTACGAGTCGGCGTAGCTGTTGAGCGAGTCGATGCTTATGCCGCGGCTCTTCGATACGGCGTTGCATACGTTGCGCCATGTGCCGTCGATGAAGGTCTGTGTCTGCAAGCGGTTGGCGTCGCTCATCTTCTCCTCGGTGAAGGTCTCCGTCGCACTCTTGAATGTGCCCACCTTAACAACCTCCCACTTCACGCCGAACTTCGCCATAAAGTCCTTGTAGAACATGGTCTGCGCACCGATGCCGTGCCAGTCGACGATGCCCTTCGGGTTGATGTACACCTTGTCGGCTACCGACGCTACGTAGTAGGCGCCCTGCGTGTAGAAGTCGCCGTAAGCCACAATCCACTTGCCGCTCTTGCGGAAGTCGGCGAGTGCATTACGTATCTCCTGCAGCGTAGCGTAGTTGGCTGCAAGTGCGCCCGCTTCTATGTATATGCCTTTTATGTCGTCGTTAGCCTTAGCCTTCTTGATAGACGAGAGAATGTCGTTCAGTCCGCTGTTCAGCGAGTTGTCGCCTGTGAACATGCTGAGTGGGTTCTCCGATCCCTGCTCGCTGATTGTTCCCGAAAGATTGAGCACGAACACCGAGTTCTTCTCCACGTTCTGTGCGGCGTTGCCCGACGCTATCATGCCGATGATGCTCATCATACCGATAACGCCCATCACGATGAAGAATCCGAACATACCGACCATCGTGGCAAGCACGTTTTTGATGAAGTCTTTCATAAGTTTTTCTTTTTTTAGAGTATAAAGTATTATTTGCAAATTTAGTCAAAAAACTTGAATTGTAAGACTGTTTGACGGAAAAACACTAACTTTGCAGTAGTTTTAAACAAAAATGACACATTGTTAGATTTATGCAGAACAAAAACTACATACTTCCTGCCGAGTGGCATCGTCAGTCATGCGTGCAACTCACATGGCCTCATGAGGATACCGACTGGCTTCCGTATCTCGATGACATCACCGAAACATTCGTGCAGATAGCCAAGGCTGTGGCTCATTACGAGCCGCTTGTCATCGCCGCAAAGCATCCAGACGCGGTGCGTGCAGAGCTTGAGGAGAGTCTTTCTGACGAGGAGATGGAGAACGTGCGCATCTATGAGTGCGACAACAACGACACTTGGGCTCGCGACCATGCCTTCATCACGCTCATCCCCACAGCAGAAGGCAGCGGCAAGAATGTCGTAGCCTCCTGCCGCCTTCTCGACTTCCGTTTCAACGGATGGGGCGAGAAGTTCGCTGCCGACAAGGACAACCTCATCAACCGTACGCTATATGCTCGCGGAGTGTTCGCTGGCGAGCGTGTCGACTACGACGACTTTGTGCTCGAAGGCGGTTCTATCGAGAGCGACGGACGCGGCACGGTGCTCACCACGAGCGTATGCCTTATGGCGCCCAATCGCAACCAACCTCTGTCGCAGGCAGAGGTGGAGCAGGTGTTGAAGGAGCGACTCTGTGCCCGCAAGATAGTATGGTTCGACCACGGACAGCTCATCGGCGACGACACCGACGGACATATCGACACCATCGTGCGCCTCTGTCCTGACAATACGCTACTTTATGTGGGTTGCGACGACGAAAACGACCCGCAGTATGCCGACCTGCACGCTCTTGAGCAGCAACTGAAGGCTGCAACCGACGCCGACGGCAAGCCCTATCGCCTGCTGCGTCTGCCTATGCCCGACGCGCTCTACGACGACGGCGACCGTCTGCCGGCTACATACGCCAACTTCCTCATCATCAACGGCGCTGTCATCGTGCCTACTTACGCACAGGAGGAGAACGACGCTCGTGCTCTGGCTCTCGTGGCTGAGGCTTTCCCCGGCTACGACATCATCGGCATCGACTCGCGTACTATCGTTCGTCAGCACGGATCTATCCATTGCCTCACAATGCAGTATCCTGCCGAGTGTCAGTTGGCGAAATAAACGGTTTGCGCAATGGCTATAGTAGAAATTGATTCGCTTGACTTCCCCGGTGTTGAGCTTTTCTCGAGTCTCACGGAGAAGCAGTTGCGCCACAGCTACGAAAAGGGTAGCGGCGTGTTCATCGTGGAGAGTCCGAAGGTCATCGATCGTGCGTTGATTGAGGGCTACGAGCCCTTGGCTTTGCTTTGCGAGCAGCGTCATGTAGTTGGCGATGCGGCAGAGATAATCAGTCGGTGTGGCGACATACCGGTATATACGGGCAGTCGCGAACTGCTTGCCTCGCTCACCGGCTACGTGCTTACGCGTGGCGTGCTCTGCGCTATGCGTCGCCCTGCGGAGCTAAGCGTCGAGGAGGTGTGCCGCGATGCGCGCCGTGTGGTGGTCATCGATGGTGTTGTCGACGCCACCAATGTTGGAGCTATGTTCCGCTCGGCTGCCGCTCTTGGCATCGACGCCGTGCTTATGACGCGCACTTCCTGCGACCCGCTCAACCGCCGTGCGGTGAGGGTGTCGATGGGTGCGGTATTCTCTATCCCCTGGACATGGATAGACGGTCCGGTCAGCGACCTGAACCGATATGGCTTCCGCACCGCTGCGATGGCTCTCACCGACAATTCGGTGTCTATCGACGATGCTGCGCTGCTCGCCGAGCCTCGTCTTGCTATCGTCATGGGCAACGAGGGCGACGGACTGCCTGCCGCTACTATCGCTGCCGCCGACTATGTGGTGCGCATACCGATGGCGCGCGGCATCGACTCGCTCAATGTTGCCGCAGCTGCTGCCGTGGCTTTCTGGCAGTTGAGATGAGGCTTTTTAACCGAAAATGGCTAACTTTGCAACAAAATAAATACGTAGAAAGATTATGAAACACTTGAAAATAGGATATCTTCAGCAGCACAACGTGGCTGACGTGAAGACAAACATGCAGCGTCTTGCCGACGGCGTGCGCGACCTCGCAAAGCGTGGTGCGGAACTCGTTGTGCTGCAGGAACTGCACAACTCGCTCTACTTCTGTCAGGTGGAGGATGTAGACAACTTCGACCTTGCGGAGCCTATCCCCGGTCCGTCTACCGACTTCTACGGCGCATTGGCACGCGAGTGCAACGTGGTTATCGTTACATCGCTCTTCGAGCGCCGTGCTCCGGGTCTGTATCACAACACGGCTGTCGTAATGGAGCGCGATGGCTCTATCGCTGGCAAGTATCGTAAGATGCACATTCCCGACGACCCTGCCTACTACGAGAAGTTCTACTTCACACCGGGCGACCTTGGCTTCCGTCCGATTCAGACCAGCGTGGGCAAGCTCGGCGTGCTCGTATGCTGGGACCAGTGGTATCCTGAGGCAGCGCGACTGATGGCTCTGCAGGGCGCCGAACTGCTCATCTATCCTACAGCTATCGGCTACGCTGCGTCTGACACCGATGACGAGCAGCAGCGTCAGCGCGAGGCGTGGACAACCGTGCAGCGCGGTCATGCCGTAGCCAACGGACTCCCCGTAGTGTCGGTCAATCGCGTCGGCTTCGAGCCCGACCCGAGCAAGCAGACACCGGGCATCGAGTTCTGGGGTTCGTCAATGGTTGTGGGTCCGCAGGGCGAGATGCTCTATCGCTCGGCTCCAGACGCTGAGGACAGCGTGATCGTGGAGGTTGACCTTGCTCACAGCGAGGACGTGCGCCGCTGGTGGCCCTTCCTGCGCGATCGCCGCATCGACATGTACGGCGAGATAACAAAGCGATTTATCGACTAATAATTCACGATTGTCGTTTTTATCTTCCATATCTTCCAGCTATGGGCGTCGTGCAATCGTAATATGTTGAAGACCAAACATAAACGGATATAAAGATGGCTGGAAGATAGTCCGCAAAACGGGCGTATCTTCCAGCCATCTTCCATCTTTTTCTCGGTATCTACCAGCCCGAGGCTTTATTTTCCCTTTTCTTTAAACTCATTATACACAGCCAGACCTTTTACTGTCAGGAGGTATTTCTGACGCGGATGGCGGGGGGAGTCGGGATATAACATACTAACATAGCCTTCATTGATTGCAGGATTCAAATAGAGGCTTATGAAACTTTTTCTCTCTTTAAGTTCTAAGGCTGTAAGCATTTCTTTAACAGACATTTCAACATCTCCAATTGCAATAATCAGCTTCATTATATACTGGTTGTTTGTATGCAAATAGTCGAGAACTTGTGGGGTACTTGTGGGGTTTTCGTCCTTTACTTGTGGGGTACTTGTGGGGTCGGCAAAGTTTGGCTGCACCTTCCAATCATCAGTAGCATTGATATGGAGATACCGGTTACGAAGATCCCATTTGTCGCCTAATATCAGATTACGAAAGAAATGTTCAAGATATATAGTTGTATAGTCTATACCCGTACGAGCGTTTTTATAGTTTGCACGAACCAATGCGTTTCTGAAATACCAAGAGTGTTGAGCAAAGAGGTCGTTGTTCACTTTGAAGCCTATAGAACGGAGGTACAATATGGTAAAAACAGCTGTTGTTCGGGTGTTGCCCTCACCAAAAGGATGTATTTGCCATAATCCTGACACAAAGCGTGTGATGTGGCGCACCATTTCGTCCGATGTGATGCCTTTGTAGCTGAACGCACGCTCCTGAGCTATGTCATAATCGAGCGCTCTTCTTAGATCCTCCCAGTTCAGATAATTCACCGTATCGCCGTCAAGCACCCATTCTCGTTTTGTAATGTCGTAATCGCGCAGCTTTCCTGCGTGTTTAAACACATCCTCAAACACACGTCTATGTATGGAGATAAACCCATTTGTGCTGAAGTCCAATGCTTTTGAAGACAGAATCTTTGTGATGTTTGCTGAAACTTTATCAGCCTCTTGCATATCATTCTCGCCAGCCTCGCGCAGAGTTTTCGATTGGTAATAACTCTTGATGAGTTTGCGTGCTTCGTCAATGTCTATTTCGCCCTCGATATGTCTGCAAGCAGTAGTTTTCAGATACTCTGAGGTCTGCAAACCATCTACGGCTTGCAGTCCTATAGCAGTCTGCCATATACTGGCTTTCTCTTTCTTGCTCGGTTCTCCTTGACGAATGTATTCGTCAAAGTTGAGATATAGTTGCTTGCTATTATTGTTCATAATTATCTGTTTTTTATATTGTCCATCTTGCCCTCTGCTACCATCTTAGGAGCATCGTTTTCAAACAACTCATATTGCTTAGAGTTGGGGCGTGACTGCAATGGCGTGACATTTTTATCATCATTGACAACTGTTTTTGTTGTTGCGATTTCCTTGACTCTCCAATCCAGAACTCGTTGAATCGTTAGCTTCTCAATTGCTCGAATGTATGTTTCCATAAACTTATAGTCGATGGAGCCTGTGGAGGTGATGGGAAGCCAAATTCTTTCATGACATACTCTATTCCATGTAGCTTTACATTCATAGCTGAACTTTTTCTTTATACATTTCTCAATTGCAGCAGAAACATAGATAAGACTTTCCCTTGTATCTGAATACCCGATAGATTTGATTAGGTAAGCATCCCAGAGGACACCAGTTCTCTGAGGTTGAGGATAAACATTACCTGTAGCTATGGCTCCATTTTGTACAATATCTATAGACATCTCGATGCTATCAAATTTGTCTTTGTGGCCATAGAACATAATACCATTATCTCCATTCTTGGCATTTACCAAGGGTAAGTTATAGGTATCATCAGGTGTCTGTCTTGTATCTGTTCGTTTATCAAAAGGTCTGTTTTTAAGTTCTTTCTTATCATACAGGGTTCCAATTGTATACTCTTTTAGCCTTTTGCTTTTAAAAGCTGTTAGCGCTTCCTGTTCTTCCTCTGTCAATTCACAATCCTCAAAACCAGCGACTTTTAGATAAGTCTCCATCTCGCGTATGCGAGATTCCTCCATCTCGCGTATGCGAGATTCCATAAAAACAAAATCTATTTCATTAGATTGAGTTATAGGCAAATGAATGTATTGCTCTTTAATCTTAGACCAAGTTCCCATGTTGTTATATGAGAATAGCTTCTTCATATACGACATCGTTGTCACAAGATATAAGCCAACAATACGATTCTTAATCACATCTCCAGTTAGTGAAAAGACATGATTATGCGTTGCCATTTTATATTCAAAATCACGATAATATGCATTACCCCAAAAGTCGATAGTTATAGTGTTACTTCTAAAGATCTTTGCCTCTCTATCTGTCTTTCCTTTAATTCCTTGCCCTTCTACTCCTGAGTTAATAAAATAGGTTCCTTTACCATTTATGTCCTTCTGTTGTAGGTCGGTATCGCCAGTTTGTGCAGAAAACAAATCTCCTATCTTAAAATCTTTATATGCCCACGCCTTCAGTTCAGTAGGTCGTGGGCTTACTTTTTTCCCAGGCCCGACTCTCCTTTAAGAACTTGTCCGACCTTCCATGAAAGATACTCCTTAACTACATTCTGAAAATCTTCTTCAGTAGGTGTTGTGTCTATTTTCTGATGCTGTCCGTATGTCCAGTCGTCACCATTTAAAGTGATGTAGTCTTCGGTATAGCAGTCCTTAAAATAATTAAGGTTCTTGTCATTTGCACCCTTACCATAACGAACAAGATTTGCAACCTCTGCATAGCGTTCTTTTGCATTATCTGTGTCACGCAAGTTCACACTCTGTCCTGACTTCTTGCGACTCGTACGTGTATATCCATCTTCTTTAAAATCGATAAAACGTACAATGTCATTTTCTGCATCATGCGGACGATTAACTTCAAACACATAGATAGCAGTTTGTACGGAAGCTTTACCTATGAATAATTTGTCAGACATCTTGATAGATGCACGCAAAGTATTGTTTTTAAGAATATTGGCAGTAAACGGCAAGCCGTTGCCACTACCTGCATTCTCTTGAATTAATACGGCAGCACGACCACCATGTGTCATCATACTTAATGCTTTTTCTACAAAAACAAAGCCTTTGCCGTCTGCAGAATAAGGCGGATTGAGCAAGAATACATTGGCGGGGAATGGATGGTTTATGTTCCTTCCCTGTTCGTAATTGCCTTCAAATGTCAATGAGTCTTTCTGAATGATGTTTGCACTACCATCCTTCATCAGAATCATATTCAGAACAGCAAGCATATAAACATCTGGCAACTTCTCTATTCCAAGAAGCTGCTCCATTTTGATCTTGTTTACTTTTTCTTCAAATTTGATAGGACTGTTTGCATATTTCTGTTTTGCATCATCTATCATTTGATGCATAGCAGAAATAAGGAATCCTGCCGAACCAGTAGCAAAGTCCCAAACGTATGAGTTCATGTTTACTTCACACAATTTTGCCATTAACTCAGTAACATAGCGAGGGGTCAGCACTACATCATTTTCACCTCCATCAGGTACGGCAACCCATTCGTTCATTACATTAAAGAGACGACCGGTAAAGTCAATATTATGAAGTTCTCCGGTAACGTATGGCAGGATATCACGTTTTACATCGGCGTAAATTGTATGCAATTTACTTTCTCCGCCAGGTGTGGGCTTTTCCAATCCAGAGTTAAGGAAAACAACGTCAAGAATGCCTAAGATCATATCAATTTTTTCTTCTGGCAAATGCTTATTATTCAGATACATTCTGATTTTACTCATGATGACCTGGCCATCGTTGTTCTCTTTGTCATCAATACCTTTTAAATCCTCAACACGGAGTGGTTGCACTCCTATTGTGCCCAATCCTGCCATAATAAGACCTGCCACAAGTTGCACTCGATTATTGACCACAATTTGCTGCTCATCATGCAGACTTTGATTTAAAGCCTTTAACTTGCGTTCAATCTCATCTTCAAGTGCAAGTTTTCGCTCTTCAAGTTCTTCGGGAGTAAGAGCAAGAGCATTGAGTTTTGTAACGAAGTCTTTCATGTTCTTTTCCAAAAGGAAAGAAACATCTTCGAAACTACCTACATGTTTTGGCACAAAGAGATTGTCCTTTGATATGTACCATACATCCACCTCGTGTATAGTCTTGCCAGCCTCTTCATAGCCATTGACACCTATAGCCACCACTTCCTTATACGAATCGGTAAAGTTGAGTATGGCATTTGCATAGTGAACAGCTCCATTGACAGCATATTTTGCGATGTTCTGATAATTGGGATCTGAATCCTTCTTTGTGTTGTCAACTTCTCCCTTTGTGTTTACTTTTATCAAATCGCCCTTTTTGCCTTTCACCTCAATCATTACTGGAATTTTACGACCATTCTCAGAGAAAAGCATACATTTGATGTCAGGGTAGTTCTTGCCGGAACCACCCTGTTTGCTTGGAGCCTTGTTGAGGGCTATTTCTATTTCGGGATTGATTGCTTCAGTCTTTGTATAATATTTTTGACCTTTGAATTGTTTTTTGCACCAATCCTCAATTATTTCTTCTATGCTATGTTTTGATTTAGTTGCCATAATAATTTCTTTGTTATAATATGTTTTTCCTTACTTAACCTTCGATGCCTCAAGTAGTTCCTTATTGAAGTCTTATAAGGTTACAAAGATACATAATTTTGCTGAAAGTAAAGTAAGGAAAGCGGTGAAAATGCGGAGGCTTCGTTACAATCGTAGCTTTATTTTATCGGCAGCTCTCTGCTATTTTTGCGTGTGAGATAAAGGTAGAACACGCTGACAATCAGTGGCACTATGGCAAGCTCCGTGGCGAGCTGAAAGATGCGCTGATAGTCGGCGATGGTGAGCATGAGGCTGGCTAATGCGCCAACGATGACGAACGGCGTGGCGATGAGCGTGCGCGCTATTGCGTTGCGCAAAGTGCTGCCGGGCATGTTGCGCGTGAAGCGCACCACCACCTGCTTCACCATGCTAAGAGCGAAGCCCAATGCGGCGTGACCCGCAGCCAGCGCTGCGGCTACGATGCTGAGTGGCGCTGCCGTGTTGTAGCTGAGGAAGAGCAGTGCGGCGCCCGGAACGGCGAGCAGCAGGGCTGAGGGCAGCAGCCAGCGGCGCAGTCCGTGGCGGCGTATGGCGTATATGCCGAGAATATAGCCGGCGGTGATGGCGATGACGGCTGCTGTGCCTTGCGCGTAGGCGAACTCCTGCGGCGACATGCCCAGTCCGTCGTTGTGCGGCTTGGCTATGACGAAGAGTGGGGCGGTGAGAGCGAGCAGCGTTTCGGGCAGCAGGAAGAGTGGCAGAAACATCAGTGTGGCGATGTCGTCCTTGCGCTGCAGCATACGGCGCATAGTCTCTTTGAACTCGCCGCGATGCAGACCCATCGTAGGCTTCGGCTTGGCGTAGCCGTGTGGTCCGCCTGGCAGAAAGAGAGCGTGCCAGAGCCACAGAAACAGTTCCACGCCTGCCATCACGTAGAACACAAAGCTCCACGAGTAGCGTATGTTGCGTGTCACTACTTCCATATTGCCGCCCACCATCGCCATTACTCCGCAGCCGAAGAGGAGGGCCATAATTGATGTTGTGGTGTTGAGGTGTTGAGGTGTTGAGATTTGAGGTGTTGAGATTTGAGGTGTTGTGGTGTTGAGGTGTTGAGGTGTTGTGGTGTTGAGGTGTTGAGATGTTGATGTTGTGGTGTTGAGGTGTTGAGATGTTGATGTTGTGGTGTTGAGGTGTTGAGATGTTGATGTTGAGGTGTTGAGGTGTTGAGGTGTTGAGGTGTTGAGATGTTGAGATGTTGTGCTTGGTTGGTGCACTTGAGACAAGTGCACCCCCTGAGACAAGTGCATCCCTTGTGGTGAGTCGACATAGAAACGGTGCAGGGCGATGTTGTAGAACAGAGCCGAGCAGACGAAGAACGGCATGAAGCATGCCGTGCCCAGCAGCCAGTAGCTCGTATGGAGCGTGAAGGCTACGGCGGCGAGTGAGAGAGCGGAGATGAACTGTGTGGAGAGAATCCATACCTTTGTGGTGCCCCAGAAGTGGGTGACTATCATCTCGAACAGCGGGCGCAGCAGCACGGGCAGACATAGCAAGGCGATGGCAAGCGCTGTGTCGGGTGTGTCAAGTCCCATGCGGCGCAGCATCACCATCGTCAGAACAAGCACAGACACAGCCAATCCGTCACCGAACATCAGCGACGGAAACCACAGGCAGCGGGTCTTTGCACCTCTGCGGTGTGTGCGGTAGGTTGTTTTCTTTTGCTTGTCTGTCATTATTTTTTCTTTCCGAACTCAGGGTCAATCTTCAGGAACGCCGTCACGAGGAACGTGATCAGGCAGCACGCCATCACGAAGATGAAGAACATCTTGTAGCCCATGATGTCCTTAACGTAGCCCGACACCATGCCCGGCAGCATCAGTCCGAGATAGGAGATGCCGGTGCATATAGAATAATGTGAGGTGCGGAACTTGCCCTGACTGTAGTAAAGCATGTAGAGCGTCAATACGGTGAAGCCCAAGCCATAGCCGAACTGCTCCACGAAGAGGCACGACGATACGACCCACAGATTAGAGTCGAGCGTGTAGCTGAGGTAGATGTACACTACGTCGGGCAGTGTGATGGCGCATACGAGCGGCCACAGCCAGCGCTTCATGCCGTCGCGACTGACGAGCACGCCGCCGAGGATTCCGCCTAAGAGCAGTCCGATGAGTCCCACCGTGCCCTGCGCCAGTCCGTACTCCTCGGGTGTCAGAGCCATTCCGCCTTCGGCTGCAGGTCGCATGAGGAACGTCTTTGTCATCGTGTTCAGCAGAGCTTCCGGAAAGCGGTAGAACAGCAGGAATAGCATCACGAACACGGTCTCCTTTGTGCCGAACTTGCAGAAGAATGTGGCGAGCATAGTCTTCAGTTCGCTTGCCACCTCTCCAACGCTCTTCTCCGAACTAACATCATCGGCAGGACGCGGCATCATCTTGCAGTGGTAGAGCCAGATGCCGATGAAGAGTGCCGCGAGCGCGTAGAAGATAAGCGTCCAGGTGTAGACCACAGGCATCTGCAATTGATGTTCAAGGAAGCCGGCGAGCGACACGAGCGCGCCGTTCACGAAGATGACGGCGAGTCGATAGAACGTATTGCGCAGTCCGACGTACTTCGCCTGGTTGTGCTCGTCAAGCTCTATCATGTAGAAGCCGTCGGCAGAGATGTCGTGTGTGGCACTGGCGAACGCCATTGCGAAGAGGAAGAACATCGTGCCCTGAAACCAGAACGACGTAGGCAGCGTGAAGGCGATGCCAGCCAGCGCACTGCCCATGAGCAGCTGCATCGTGAGCACCCACCAGCGTTTTGTCTTCAGCAGGTCGATGAACGGACTCCATAGCGGCTTCACCACCCAAGGCAGAGCCAGCCAGCCCGTGTAGAGTCCCACCTCAGCATCGCTCAGTCCCATCTGCATCAGCATGACTACAGACAGGGCTGTAACGACAACGTTTGGCAGGCCTTCTGCGAAATATAGTGTGGGGATCCATGCCCACGGATTGGTCTTTTTCAATTATTAATTTTTAATTTTTAATTATTAATTATTGCCAAAGGCAATTTTGAGTTTTGAGTTTTGGATTTTGAGTTGCGAATTCTTAATTCAAAATTGGTGCAGTTCTTGCTTGGTTGGTGCACTTGAGACAAGTGCACCCCCTGAAACTACTTATATATCCTCTTTATCTCCGCTCCGCGATAGTAGTGCAGCAGGATTTGGTCGTAGTTATAGCCCTTGGCGCCCATTACTGCGGCACCAATCTGGCAGAGTCCTACGCCGTGTCCCCATCCTGCACCCGTGAGTCGGAATGTCTGCGGCACGCCGTCCTTGACGTCCTCCTTGTCAACTACGAATGCGCTGCTGTAGAGATGCGTATCGCTCAGCGTACGGCGTATCTCCAGTTCCTTACCGATAGTGAAGGTGCGCTCCGATCCCACAATCTTCAGGCGGCAGATGCGTCCGCTGCTGCCACGCTCCACCGGAACGAGGTCGAGAATGTCGCCGAACTCCATCTTCAGACGCTCTGTGATGAGGCTCTTCAGCTCGTCCTGCGTGTATGTGACGTGCCAGCGATAGAAGTCGGTCGTCTCCTGGTCGTAGTCGTTGAGCACTTCCGAGAGTATCTTCTTGTCGTCGGTGTTGCAGAACGACTCCGGCGCTGTACGAATCCAGCGTTCAGCGTTCTCCTCTACGGTCAGGTCGGGCAGTTCTGCGGCTGCGGCGTTGTTGCATCCGCAAGAGCTTGCGTCAGCCACGTCGCGTATCGCCGCAAGATACGGTTTCTTCACGTTCTCCCAGCAATACTGGAACTCCTCCGTCGCGCCGCCGCAGCACTTGCTGAAGCGTGCGTCGCATATCTCGTCGTTGTCCATCAGTATCTGTCCGCGTGTGGCGTGTATAGCCTCCGCCACATGCTTGCTCGTAGCCTTTGTGATGCCCTGATAGCGCTGGCAGTGGTCGTCGGCGCATACGTCGAAGATGGTGTGGTCTTCGCGGTCGTACCACTTTATCAGCTCGTCGTCCTTGCGTATGAACGAGAAGAAGCCGCTGCCTCCGGCGCCTGTCTGCTGCTTGTGGCGCTGTTCAATCTGCGCAAGCAGCCAGCTGCGCGAGATGACGGCGTGCGCCTTGAGCAGTTCGAGGCTCGATGTGGCGCTCATCTCGCTTGAGATGACGCTTTCAAGATACGACTCCACGGGCAGTTCGTTGATGGCGCAGACGCGGTCTGAGTCTACCACGAGTCGCAGCGTGCCCAGGAAGGTCTGCGTCTCCTGACGCTCCCAGTGGAAGTTGACGCCGATTGTTACGTCGTGCAGCGAGAACGAGGCGTCGTTCTGCTGCGGATGGAAAGTAAGCTCGCGATACTGGTTGCCGTTCCACAGGATGCCGCCCTCATGGAACTCAACCACCTGCTCGCCCTCAATCAGGTTGCCCTTAGCCATGTACGGCTTGTTGAGCGAGAAAGATATCTTCGCGCCGCTCACGATGCCTACCGATACGTTCGGCTGCTTGCCTGCGAAGTGGGTGTTAGAAGCGAGGTTGCCCGCTGCAAGTGTGCGCAGCTTCTCTGCAGTCTCGTTGAACGTAGCCGTGTCCATGCCGCACTCCTTCAAGATAGCTACGGCTTCGTCTGCGCTGAGCGTGTTGAAGTCTTCGCTACGCGGTGTGACGATGAAGCCCGCCATGTCGAGCGAACCCGGACTGACGAGGCGCTTCTGCTCGCCGTCGGCGAAGTAGCAGTCGGGACGATGCTTCGTGCGTGGTATCACCACCACCTGATAGTCGTCGCCGTCGCGCCATGCTATGATGTTCATCATCGGCTCGGTATCGCCGCCGTGCATCGGCAGCGCCGAATAGAGCTTGCGGAAGAGCTGTTCGCCAGTGTGCTGGTCGGTGGTGCGTACAGAGAATACGGGCACGGCGAAGCCGCGTACGGCTGTTATCGCGCCACGCTCGTCGTTCTTTACGAGCACTTCGGTGTCGCGGCTCAGTCGTGGCCAGTTGGTCTGCAGCGGCAGCATACCCGAACATACAGCCTGGAAGTGCATGTGGTCGGGAGCCGACGCGCCACACTTCGGTCCGTTATAGAACACCGTCAGCGTCGGATAGGCATTGAGCAGTCGGTAAATCTCGCCATAGTTCATGCCGATGCTCTGCGGACGGTGCGTGCGCAGCGGAATGGTGAAGTGTTGCGGCATGATAGGGAAGGGGTTGACGAGCAGCGTGAAGTTCTTGTCCACCTGCTTCTGCATCTGCTCCTTCGGTCGGTTCTGCTCGCAGAGGAAGCAGGGACGCTCGGCGATGGTCTTGCGGTCGATGTTTGCGCCTGTAGAGACGATGCGTGCGGGGTTGAACTGCAGCTTGAGCGTAATCTCGCCGCACGACAACTCGCGTGTCTTCACGTTGCGCAGGTCGTGGAAGTGCTGTCTGGCATCCTCCCACACCTCCAGCTGGCGGTTGAAGAAGCGCTGCAGCGAACTGTCGGCTGAGGCGTCTGCGGTGCCTTCGGAGAGTTGCTGGCGTGCCGCAATCTCCAATGTGCGCAGGCGGTCCTTATACAGGTTGTTGGCGTTCTGGCGCTCTATGCTGAGAGCGGCGTCGCTGTTGCCGTCCCAGCGGCGGCACAGATAAAGCTCGTCGAAGATTCTGCCGATGCGGTACTTGCGACTGAAGGCGAGTCCGAGAGCGTAGTCTTCGCCGTACGAAGTGTTCGGGAACTGAATCTGTCGCAGGATAGGCGTGAAGAAAGCGCGCGGCGCGCCGAGTCCGTTTATGCGCAGCGCGTTGTTCGGTCCGTTCTGGTCGGTCCACTCTTTGTGGTCGATAAGTCCCGGCGGGAGCGTCTCGAGCTGGAAGTTGCACATGCGGTAGGAGCCCACAATCATCGCAGCCCCCTGCTTGTGAAACTCGTCGACGATGCGCTGCAGCGTCTGCGGCGACGAGTAGAGGTCGTCGCTGTCGAGCTGCACGGCGAAGCGTCCGCAGCGTGCGTCGTCTACAGCCACGTTCCAGCAACCGCCGATGCCGAGGTCGGTGCGCTCGGGTATGATATGTATGAGGCGCTTGTCCTCGGCAGCAGCCTCTTCGAGGATGTCTGAAGTGCCGTCGGTAGAGTGGTTGTCCACCACTATTACGTTATACTTGAATGTAGTCTTCTGTGCGAGAGCCGATCCGACAGCGTCGGCGATGGTCTTGGCGCGGTTGAAAACAGGTATAATCACCGAAGCCTCGTACGTGAAGTCCTGCTCGCTGTAGTCGGGCTTCATATACTTCGACGTGTCTACCGTAGCGCCAATCTTGTCGAGGTGCTTTGTAGCCACCTGTTCCATCTCTATCTGCACCTCGCGGTTGCGTGGGTTGACGTAGTCGAACTGGCGCTCGCCGCTCTTGCGCGAGTCGGTCTCCACCTGCGTGTACAGATACTCGTTAAGATGGAAAATCTGCGACTTGCGGCTTATGTACAGGCGCAAGTCGTAGAAGCCAGCCCACTTGTAGTCGGCGAGATGCTGCTTTGCGGCGTACTCGTGCAGCAGCGATGCGCGTATGAGCACGAGCTGTCCGAAGTCGAAGTCGTCGCGTATGCTGCCCGTCTGATAGTCGATGGTAGGATGTTTCTCCTGCACGCCGTCCTTTTGTATGTAGCAGTCGGCGTATACCATACCCGCATTGCTGTCGGTAGCCACGCGCAGCAGTCGGTCGAGCGCGTGCAGTCCGAGACTCACCGGCGTGTGCTTCAGGCTCAGCAGCACGTATTCGGCGTCGGTATGCTCCTCGATGGTGAGCAGCGTCTTTGTCGACGTCAGTCCGTCTATGGTTATCACGGTGCAGTCGCTGATGCTGTCCGAGTCGCCGCACGCGCAGATGTCGCTTGCGTCGCTCACGAGCAGGTTTATATGCTGTGTAGTCTTGCTTTGGCTCAGCGTCTGCAGCGAGTCGGCAATCTCGGCTACATCGTTGCAGGGCAGAAAGCAATCAATTTTCTCTCTCATTGTTGTTTATAGTTTTTGCAAGTCCGCAAGAAACGCTTTCAGTGTTATCACGTCTACTTTCGGAAATGATATTTGTTTCAGAATATTGAAGTGATGGTCTTGTGTTACAATATACTTTGCGTTGCCAATAATGGCGCAGTCAACAAATTTATTGTCGTCTTCGTCTGCTTCTATAAGATGGAAAGCATACGAAGGTGATATAAGTTTTATGTTTTTCCTGTTTAGAATGGCTGTGATGATGAATTCGGAAACCAAAGGTGATATGTTTCGCGCTATAACTTCCGAGTATTCCTCTATGATATCATTTGTTACGCACAGAACGTACTTGCCATCAAGAAAGTCTTGCCACACTTGATAGTATTCATTCTGTGCCGAAATAGCCATAATCAGACAGTTGGTATCCAAGACAATGTTCATAGCTTTCTATCGTTTGTAAGGAGTTCTTTCGTGAAGATTCTCAAAGCTTTCGAACTTTGCCTCGTTCATCTTTCCGTTAGCCCACATAGCGTCTATCTCTTCCTTCGCTTTCTTTGCGAAGAAATCGGATATCGCTTGTTTCAAGTCAGCTAAAGCCTCGGGACTTTTCACCCATTGCATCATATTGAGTATATCAATCTGCGCATCGTTCAGTACTGTTGCTGCCATATTGTTTGCTTTAAAGTTATTAGTAAATGTCCTTTTATTAGATTAAGATGTGCGCTTCCGCGCAAAATCTATATGCAAAAGTAATGTTTTTTATCTGAAAAACGGAGTAAAAACGGCTTAATTTATGCGTTTGTAGTCAAATGATTTTGGCGTTCGGATTATTTGCAGTAATTTTATACATTGAAAACAAATCGATTAATCTAAAACAACATATTTCGCGATGAACAAGAATATTCTCTTAGCGAGCGCCGCCCTCTCCGTAGTGCCTACGCTCGTGGCTGCGAAGGCGCCTGGAAAGCGTGTTCAGCCGAAACAACCCAACATTATATTCATATTGTGCGACGACATGGGCTACGGCGACCTCGCCTGCTACGGGCAGCCCTATATCAGCACGCCCAACATCGACCGCATGGCTGAGGAGGGCATGCGCTTCACGCAGGCTTACGCCGGTTCGCCGGTGTCTGCGCCCTCGCGCGCTTCTATCATGACGGGTCAGCACTCGGGTCACGGACACGTGCGCGGCAACCGCGAATACTGGTCAGCTGAGCATACCGTGATGTACGGCAACAACGTAGACTTCGCTGTTGTGGGTCAGGAGCCTTACGATCCGCAGCACAAGATTCTGCCCGAGATGCTGAAGGACCACGGCTACACCACAGGCGTCTTCGGCAAGTGGGCAGGCGGCTACGAAGGCTCGCCCTCTACGCCCGACAAGCGCGGCGTAGACGAGTTCTACGGCTACATCTGCCAGTTTCAGGCGCATCTGTATTATCCCAACTTCCTCAACCGCTACTCGCGCTCTATGGGCGACACGGCGGTAGTGCGCGAGGTGATGGAGCAGAACATACAGTACCCCATGTTCGGACGCGACTACCATAAGCGCCAGCAGTATTCGGCACGCATCATACACGACAAAGCGCTCGAGTGGATTGACAAGCAGGACGGCAAGAAGCCGTTCGTGGGCTTCCTCACGTACACCCTGCCTCACGCCGAACTGGCACAGCCCTACGACAGCATCGTGGAGGACTACGAGAAGAAGTTCTTCGTCGACAAGACGTGGGGCGGACAGGAAGGCTCGCGCTACAACGCCGTGGAGCATACCCACGCACAGTTTGCCGGAATGATAACGCGTCTCGACCAGTACGTGGGCGAGGTGATGGCGAAGCTGCGCGAGAAAGGCCTCGACAAGAACACGCTCGTCATCTTCACCTCCGACAACGGACCTCATGAGGAGGGCGGCGCCGACCCCGAATTCTTCGGACGCGACGGCAAGCTACGCGGACTCAAGCGTCAGTGCTACGAGGGCGGCATACGCATTCCGTTCATAGCATGGTGGCCCGGACACGTCAAGGCGGGCGAGGTGAACGACCTGCAGTTCGCCTTCTACGACCTCATGCCTACGTTCTGCGACCTTGCCGGTGTGAAGAACTTCCGCAAGCGTTACACCAACCGCCAGCTCGCGGGCGACGGCTTCGACGGACTCTCCATCGCTCCGACGCTCCTCGGCGACGATGCCAAGCAGCTGAAGCACGACCATCTTTACTGGGAGTTTCACGAGACCGACCAAATCGCTGTGCGCCGTGGCGACTGGAAGCTGATTGTCGTAAAGGGCAAGCCGCGCCTGTACAACCTCGCCACCGACCTGCACGAGGATAACGACGTGAGCGCTGCGCATCCCGACATAGTAGCCGAACTTGTGGACGTTATACGCAAGGAGCATGTAGACAATCCGCTGTTCAAGGTGACGCTACCTTATTAATATACTTATTGAAATCTTACTGATTGCTCGTAACGTGCTGATTTGTTTGAGTTCACGGTAAACAGCCTTGTACATCGCTCGTTGAACATGAAAGCCCCTGTTCGCATTTTCATTTTCGACAATCGTGTTGAGATTCACAGTCCTGGTGCATTGCCTAACGGACTCACTATTGATGACATAAAGGCAGGAACTTCCATGCCTCGCAATATGTTCCTTTTTAACAATGCTATATACTTGCTGCCATACACTGGTGTAGGTAGTGGCATCATTCGTGCACTGGACGAAGATATCAATGTCACGTTTATGAATAATGACAAGGCACAGGAATTTGTCATCACGGTTTGGAGAGAAGAAAGTAACCAAGTCGAGGGTGAAAGTAACCAAGTCGGTAACCAAGTCGAGGAAAAAAGTAACCAAGTCCAAGACTCTGACACTCGACTTAGACACTCTGGCATCGACTTAGACACTTCAGAGAACGGCTTAGACACTTCAGAGAACGACTTAGACACTCAACTTAGACACTCTGACACTCCAAAAGTGTCATTGTCTAACAAGCAAAGGGATATAGTAAATTTCTGTTCTGTTCCTCGAACCACCAAAGAGATACTTGACAGAATTGGAGTCAGCATGCATTCCAAGAACCGAGAACGTTACATCACCTCCCTTGTTGCAGCAGGATATTTGCAGATGACCAATCCTGAAAATCCTACAGCAAGCAACCAGAAATACAAGAAAGTAACAACAAAGTAGAATAACAATAATAATTTACAGCATTAGTGTCCCGATTTTAACGGGACACTAATGCCTGTATCATAGATAACAGAAAATCGTGGATTCAAAAAAACACAAAAACGAATAGCTTTATGATAGAAAAAATAATGTCTAAACTTGGAATGGTCGTTTTATAGTGCATTGTCATCATATATGGCATAGGTGTCATCACTCATATCTGCTCGGATATTATCGGTGTGGTCGTGCTTGTCGTTTTGGCTGTTGTCTCGATTGCTTTTGTACTCTTTGCCAAAAGATACAAAATATGGTTATGGTTCAAGAGGCGAGTCAAGATGCTTAGTACGGTTTGTGAGAAGTCGCCCGATGATTCTCACATCATGCCCGAAGAAAAGTTTACCGAATCTTTTGATTCTGCCAACTTCTTCGTACAATACAAGCCAGAGACTAAGGAGTTCTTTTTCAGCAGCTACTATTACCTTATTTTTCCTGATTACGTCGAGACTTGGAGCAAGGCGGTTAAGGATGTCAAAGCACTTGTCTCCAAGGAAGCGCCTAAAACAAAAGTCGAAGTGAATTCCGTAGGTCAGCTTGGCAAGGACTTCACGCTGATAATGTCTCCAAAAGATGCCAAGAAAAGTTTTTTGTTGTCCTTGGCTCATTTGTGCATCCGTCTGAGAAGCCAACTTCCATGCAACAACAGAATATTGATATACAAGTTCTATTTCAAGATAAAGGTGTTCGACACGGTTTGCTATGGCGAGTTTGATTGCGTGAGAGTATCAAAGGCTATCACAATTTCTGCGGATGGCAACTATTGCGTAGCTAATGTCGAAATAGATGGTTGCTTTCCAGAAGATTTCATCAAACACAATCCTCCGATGTCCATTATCCTGCAATATGACTTGTATTCGATAGAAACCAATATGTTGGTTAGCAAAGAGGAATTCGATGCCTATTGGGAGAAATGCAAGGATTTATGCGAATCATAATCATTGGAGAACGGTGAGGAGCTATTTTATTTGAAAGATTCCGGGGCAACTGTTTGTTCTCTACGAGTTAAAAAACTTCTTATAAGTAACACTATCTCAAATGTCTCTTTTGAAGACTTGGATAAAGGGTGTAGTCTATACAAGAGTAAAATGTCACATGACAGGTCAATAACATCATCCCCAAGCGTTACAGTTGACAGTTTCCAAAAACGATTTTTTTTGCTGTACAGATAACAAATAACAGATAACAGTTTCCATAAACCATTTTTCGTTTCAAGCGTTAAATATTACTATTCGCACGGATAAAAAAGTTAAAAAAACGTGTTTATTTTTTTTGATAGCAAAGAAAAAAAGTATTTTTGTGACATTAAGTCAAACCGTAAAAAAACATGAGTATGAAAAGAATATTTTTTATGTTTCTTGCCCTCTTGTTGTGTGTAATGGTACAAGCACAGGACAATGTTGAAATTACCTTAAACAACGGGAATGTGGTTAAGGGAGTCACAAAAACTTTATTTATGCTTGATGATGGTGATGTCGTTGTTGCTAAAGATTCCAAGTCTAGAGAAAAGAAAGAATACAAATCTACAGAGATAAAGAGCATTAAGTACTACGATTCAAAATCTAAAGAATGGATAAAGTTCGTTCCGCTTATGGCGCAAAAATCATTGCCAAGCGTTTGGAACAAAAATCCAAAACCATACAAAACTCCGATATTCCTCAAACCTGTGTATGAAGGGAAAAATGTGTCTGCCTATATACACTATATCTCAACAATAACAAATACCAAAACATTACATTTGGAAGGCACAAACTATGTTTTCTATTTTAAGGTAAAGAATGAAGATGTGGCAAAGGGTTATTGGATGGGAAGTAGTATTGGTGCGAAAATGTTGCTTAAAATTGTATTTAAGCCATATCCTGTGATGAAAGAAACTGTGTCTAATTTAGATACGAAAGAATTTGATAAAGATCCTATTTCGTTAATAAGGACTTTTGATAGTCTGTTGAAATAGAATATCTGTTTTAAGTATTCTAACTGTGTATAATTGTCATAAGGCAAAGTGATTTTTCCTTATGACAATTGTTTTCATCCTTGAAAAGAAATATACTATAAGAGTTCATATCTCTCTACATGTTAAATTATTAATTGCTGATAACTATGAGACTGAAGCCAAAACTCCTCAATGCAATAATATTAGGATTGACAATGTTCCTTTCAATGCAAACCACTTGTGCTGCTTGCAACCCATCAATGGCCATTCAGCAAAAGAAAGTGGCAACTGTTGGCAAAAAGAGGGTTGCCATTAGCAAAAAGAGAGTTGTCAAGAGCAAGAAGAGAACCTATCGCAAGGCTTCGGCGCGTAAATATTCGCATAGGGAACTGAACGCCATTATGCGGATACTTGAGCGGAAGTTCCTGTCGGAAGACAAGACCCCGGCCTTGCGAAATGTTGTTGGATTTGGAATGGGATCCAACTCCATTGATGTTGCGCTCCGTTGGAACACGAAGGAGAAGCAGCTGGAGTTTCGTAGGCAGATTTACAACTCGCCCGCCATCAGGTTTGAGGGCAAGTTGAACCCTATCATCGACAACAGGGAAGGCGTGAGCACCTACCAAGGCATCTCACTCAAGGCGGAGAAGCCTTCCTATCCATTGGGCACCACGGAAATCAGATTCACGATTACCAACCATAGTGGCGAGGAATTTGTGTATGGCGATGCCTATAGCATCACAGCCCAAGGAGCGGATGGCAATTGGTTTGTTGTGCCCACCGATTGCTCGTTCACGGCCATCGGTCATGTTTTAAACGATGGTCAAAGCGGCACCATTACTGCCCATCTTTTTCCCGATATTCTTCCCAACAAACCAGGCGTTTACCGCTTTTTTTATGAGGATAGCATAGATGGTGAGAAGGTGCCTTTCATGGCAACCTTTGAGTTGAAGTAAATAAAAAGAATTGTTGCTTATGAAAATACTCTTCAGTTTATTGGCATTTTGTTTATCCCAAATCGGTCATTAGAAAATGACAAGAAGCTTTTTCTAATGACCGATTTGGGTTTATCCTTGTCTCAGTAGTACCTTGCCTCTTTATAAATTACTTTTTCTTATGGAGAAAGGATAAATATCTTAGGTACTGGGAGATGTTTGCTAAAGATACGCCAGAAATCAGACGAGTATGGTATTGCATAACTGAAGCACTGGCGCCAGCATCCGGTGGCGCTCGACATCTCTGCCTTCAAGTGGGCTACGAGCAAGCAGGCTTTCGCCGGACACGTGGCGAAGCGCAACGTAGTGATGAAGCCGCTCGAATACAACGCCGACGGAACGATAAAGCCCGTAGACAACACGCCGAGTCTGGTGAAGCACTAACCGCCAGGCAACGCACCGAGACAGAACATACAAAAAAACATCAAAAAAACATATTAGGACAAATGAGAAACAGATATATCCTTTCGTGCATGCTGGCTGCATCGTCGGTATTCGGCGCCTTCGCCGAGACGCACACGCTCGACATCAACACCCGTAAGGCTGGCGCAGCGGTAAGCCCCACCATGTACGGCATCTTCTTCGAGGACATCAACTATGCTGCCGACGGCGGACTGTACGGCGAGCTTGTAAAGAACCGTTCGTTCGAGTTTCCGCAGGCGCTGCTCGGATGGCAGGCGTTCGGCAACGTGGAGGTGAAGGCGGATGGACCCTTCGAGCGCTGCCCCCACTACGTAGTGCTCGGCTTCACGGGGCATAAGGAGTGCGCTACGGGTCTGCAGAACGAGGGCTACTTCGGCATCGGATTCGTCAAAGACGAGCCTTACCGCTTCACGGTATGGGCAAGAGCGCTGGACGGCGACGCTACAATCGACGTCTCGCTTGCCGACCAGAGCACGCAGGACGAAACGCAGGAGCGCGCCAAGGCGCAGATAAAGGTGAGCGGCAGCGAGTGGAAGAAGTACGAAGCTGTGCTCACGCCCGGCAAGACCGCACAGAAGGGCTGTCTGCGCGTGCTGCTCAGCGGCACACGCAGCGTGGCTCTCGAGCACGTGAGCCTTTTCCCCGTCAACACGTTCAAGAACCGCGAGAACGGCATGCGCCGCGACCTCGCTCAGGCGCTCTACGACATGCACCCCGGCGTGCTGCGCTTCCCCGGCGGCTGCATCGTCGAGGGCGAATCGCTGAAGCACCGCTACCAGTGGAAGAACACCATCGGACCCGTCGAGAACCGCCCGTTGAACAACAACCGCTGGCAGTCGACATTCCATCACCGCCTCTTCTCCGACTACTATCAGAGCTACGGACTCGGCTTCTTCGAGTATTTCCAGCTTGCCGAGGACATCGGCGCCGAGCCGCTGCCCGTGCTCAACGTGGGCATGGCGTGCCAGTTTCAGAACTGGAACAACCCGAAGGCTCATGTGCCCGTCGACTCGCTGCAGCCGTACATACAGGACTGTCTCGACCTCATCGAGTTTGCCAACGGCGACACCTGCACCACATGGGGCAGAAAGCGTGCCGAGATGGGCCACCCGGCGCCGTTCAATCTGAAGTATCTGGCTGTGGGCAACGAGCAGTGGAACACCCTCTACTACGAGCGTCTGCGCCCGTTCGTGAAAGCCATACGCGCCAAGTATCCTAAGATACGCCTCATCGGCACATCGGGCCCCGACTCCGAGGGCGAGATGTTCGAAAAGGGATGGAAAGCCATGAAGGAGATGAAGGCCGACCTCGTCGACGAGCATTTCTACCGCAACGAGCAGTGGTTCCTGTCACACGGACTGCGCTACGAGGGCTACGACCGCAAGGGCCCGAAGGTGTTCGCCGGCGAGTATGCATGCCACGGAAATGGCAAGAAGTGGAACCACTTTGAGACATCGCTCTACGAGGCAGCCTTCATGACCGACATCGAGCGCAACGCCGACATTGTGGAGATGGCTACCTACGCTCCGCTCTTCGCGCACGTAGACGGATGGCAGTGGCGCCCCGACCTGATATGGTTCGACAACACGCGCATGTTCAAGAGCACAAGCTATTATGTGCAGCAGATGTACGCCTGCAACAAGGGCACCAACGTGCTGCCGCTCACGATGAACGGCAAGCCGGTGGCAGGACAGGAGGGTCAGGACGGACTCTTCGCCAGTGCGGTCGTTGACCGACAGAAGGGCGAAATCGTCGTCAAGGTAGTCAACACGTCGGACGAGGCGCACGACCTGACGCTCAACCTCAACGGACTGCGCGGTTCGCACTCGGCAACGCTCACAACCCTGCACAGCGACGACATGGACGCCGAGAACACTCTCGACCGCCCAGACGCCGTACGCCCCGTAGAGTCGGCTGCTTCGTGCCAGAGTCGCAAGGGCGGCACGGTGCTCAGCGACAAGTTGCCGGCAAAGACGTTCAGAATGTATCGCATAAAGTGATAGGCTGTATATAATAAGGTAACACGATTTATAATTATAAAAAGGCAGACTATCCAGTTACCGCAGCGTGGGCACTTCATTTCCGCGCTGCGGTAATATTGTTTTTGCATCGCGGTAATCGTGTTACCTGTGCGCGGTAATGCGCTTACTTGCGGCTTTGGATACGTAAAATGAGGCTTTGGATACGTAAAATGCGGCTTTTTCCGTGTTTTTTGGCAGTCAAAACCCTGCCCAACTGCCACTTCTTCACTACTGACTCTGCCATTTCTTGCTACAAACATATTGCAAATCTGTCGCAGAGATACAAATTTACGACAACTACTTGACTAACATCAAAAATATAAGACAAGCAGGAAAATAATTGACATTATACTTGTGTGCGAACACAAAAGGCATTAACTTTGCATCAGTAAATAACGAACGAGGTTACGCTGGAAGCGTGGCTGACGTTTGCCGCAAGGCAAGAAAAGAGAATAGGTAATTAGGGATAACAAAGTAAAAATTAAAGAAAGGGTAACATTATGGTTATTTTCAGTTTTATTTTTGCGATTTGTTGTGCAGCGATAGCTGAACTGGTAAAGGTCAACAACAAAATCAGCCTCAATAAGTAACCGACTGCCTTCGGGCAAGGTTATGAAAAGAGGTAAAGATGGGAAACACAGAAAAACACAGTAAGGATAACAATTAAAAAATTAAAGAAAGGATTAAGATTATGATGATTTTCGGATTTATCTTCGCAATTTGTTGTGCAGCCGTTGCAGAGGCTGTAAATGTAAACAACAAGATCAACCTCACTAAATAAAAGTGAGCTTGCTCAGACAATAGTAATAAAACGAAATATAAGAAGCGGTTGCATGAGCCTTCGGGCACGTGCAACCGCTTTTTGTGTCTGGAGCTTTCACCGCATCCTTATGCGAAAAGTCCCTCATAAAAGTGTAGTGATTCGGCGGAAAGTCCCTCATAAAAATGTAAAATACTTGTTTTTGTCGCTGATTATCAGTATCTTTGCATCGTGTAAGACAAATGACAATTTGTTATGGAATATTGCTGTTCGGTAAACAATTATTCACCCTTTTATTGTTTTTTTGTTCAGTATTTTATTGCTATATTTACAAAAGGAGCTTGTCTATATACGATGCGGGCTGAAAGCCCAATAATCACATAGCCCAGGGCAGCGCCCTGGGTGTTGAGTGTATATATTGAGTAGTGCGCCATGTAAGGGCAACACCTTAATAATTAGGCTTTTGCCCTTTCAGGGCGAATGTAGATGTGGGGTATAATGTTTACCCAGGGCGCTGCCCTGGGCTATGTGATTGTTGGGCTTTCAGCCCGTCTTTGACGACATTATCAGTTTTACCGGACAGCAATAGTTATGGAAAGATTTATAATGGACGACTCTGCGTTCAAGCTGTTTATGCTCGATTGCGGACTGCTTGGAGCGATGAGTCTTACTCCGCCTGCTATGCTTCTTCTGCCAAGCACAGACAATAGCGGCAAGGGCGATTTCACGGAGAATTTCGTTTGCTCGCAGACGAAGTCGTTGTCAGATCTGCCAGTGTTCTATTACAGCAAGGACAACAGTCAGCTCGAACTCGACTTTGTCGTTCAGGCAGACACTGCGGTTTGTCCGGTAGAGGTGAAAGCAGAAGAAAACCTACAGTCGAAGTCGCTCAAGACGACGCTTTCCGAAAACCCCGATATGCATGGTCTGCGTTTCTCAATGAGCGATTATCGTGAAGAAGGCAGGTTGACAAATGTGCCGTTATACGGAGCAAGATCTTTCTTGAAGGCGCTTAAACAATAGCAATTGATTGTAATGATACAATAAAACCGCAGTTTCTGCGTTATAAGTATTACGATGAAACATATTCATATATATATAATAATGTGTGTGCTGGGCGTGTTTGGCTTAAGCGCATGCGACGATATCGACGATTTCACAACATCGCCGAACAACATGCTCACGTTCTCTACCGACACGGTGCGCATTGACACCGTGTTCTCTACCGTGCCGTCGTCGACGCGCGACTTCTGGGTGAGCAACCGCTCGGGAAAAGGACTGCGCTGCACGTCTGTGCGCCTCGAAGGAGGCAACCAGAACGGATTCCGCGTGAACGTTGACGGCGTATATCTGAGTCCGGAACAGGGCTATAAGGCGAACTACATAGAGGTGCGCAACAAGGACAGCATACGCGTGTTCGTAGAGGTGACCACAGCCGTGAACCACGGGGACGCACCGAAGGAATTGAACGACCGCCTCGTGTTCGCACTCGAGAGTGGAGTGGAGCAGAAGGTGGTGCTCAACGCATGGTCGTGGGACGCCGACTTCGCACGCAACAAGACCATCACGACCGACTACACCATAACAGCCGGCAAGCCGCTCGTAGTCTACGGACCGCTGACCGTAGAGGAGGGCGCTACGCTCACCATAGCACCGGGCGCTACGCTCTTCTTCCACGATGGAGCGGGCATCGACGTGAAGGGACGACTCGTATGCAAGGGCACAGCCGAACAGCCCGTAACGCTGCGCGGCGACCGACTCGACTATATGTTCGACTATCTGCCTTACGACCGCATGAGCGGACTGTGGAACGGTGTACACTTCATGGAGAAGTCGTACGACAATCGGATGGAGTTCACCGACTTGCACAGCGCGTTCAACGGCGTGCGTGTCGACTCGTCGGACGTGGCGCGGCAGACGCTCACCATAGCCAATTCGACCATACACAACTGTCAGGGACACGCGCTGTACGTGGAGAATTCGAAGGTGACGGTAGAGAACTCGCAGCTTACGAATGCGCTCAACAACTGCCTCGGTGTGGAAGGCGGCGACGTGCTGGTGAACAACTGCACGCTGGCACAGTTCTATCCGTTCGACTCAAACCGCGCCAGTGCGCTCAGCTTCTCTGCTCTGAAGCACCCGCTGCAGCAGTTCGTCTGTCGCAACACGCTCATCACGGGCTACAGCGCCGACGAGATGATGGGCGGAAAGCCTGTGAAGGACGCTGCGAGCGAGGACGCCGCAGAGCCTAACGCCTTCAACTATCAGTTTGAGAACTGCGTGATACGCACACCTGAGGTGACGAAGGAGGAGGAAAAGCCGCACTTCGTGAACGTGGTGTTCGAGGAGAAGGAGAACGCCGACTCGGTATGCACCAACCACTTCAAGAAGGTGGACGGCGACAAGCAGGACTACGACTTCCGACTCGCTAAGACATCGGTGGCTATCGACCGCGCCGATCCAGCTACGGCTACAAAGACCGACCGCAACGCCATGCCGCGCGACGAGCGACCCGACGTCGGAGCATACGAATTCAAGGAGGAAAAGACCGAAGAACCGAATCCGCAGGAGTAAGTATCTTCACCATCTCACCACATCATCACCACCTCACCACAACAACATCTCACCACCTTTAACTATGAAAGAAATTGACATTCACATCCGCGTTGAGCACTATCAGCTCGATGAACTCAACACTGCTGACCGCGAACTTGTAGACCGTGCGCTGAAAGCAACCCACGGCTCATACGCCCCGTACAGCAACTTCTACGTAGGAGCCGCGCTGCGCCTCGCCAACGGCATCATCGTGACTGGCGCAAACCAGGAGAACGCAGCCTTCCCATCAGGTCTGTGCGCCGAGCGTACAGCCCTCTTCGCCGCACAGGCAAACTATCCAGACCAGCCCGTTTCGACACTCGCCATCGTAGCGCGCAACGCAAACGGACTGCTCGACGAGCCGGTAAGCCCCTGCGGAGCTTGCCGCCAGGTGATACTCGGCGTAGAAGACCGCTACAAGCAGCCCATACGCGTGCTGCTATACGGCAAGAAAGGCGTCTATAGCCTGCAGTCGGCTAAAGACTTGCTGCCCTTCTCGTTCGTAGACGACAGCATGAAATAGACGTAGTAACAAAATTTATATCAATGATATAGCCTTCTTTGTTCTTTTTTTAGTAATTTTGCACACTGGATTAGAATATACGCAAATTTTTATATTAAAGAAAGAACAAAGAAATAGCAAAATAAAATTATGAGCAAACAAGTAGAAAAAATCAAGGAACTGGTCGCTAAGCGCGAACAGGCTCGTCTCGGTGGCGGCGAAAAAGCCATTGAGAAGCAGCACGCACGCGGCAAATACACAGCACGCGAGCGCATCGAGATGCTCGTCGACGAAGGCTCGTTTGAGGAGTACGACATGTTCAAGAAGCATCGTTGTACTAACTTCGGTATGGAGAAGAAGCACTACTATGGCGACGGTGTCGTAGCTGGTAGCGCTACAATAGGCGGCCGTTTGGTTTACGTATATGCTCAGGACTTCACCGTCAACGGCGGTTCGCTCTCTGAGACAATGGCGCAGAAGATTTGCAAGGTGATGGACATGGCTATGACTATGGGCGCACCGGTTATCTGCATGAACGACTCGGGCGGTGCTCGTATTCAGGAAGGCATCTGCGCTCTCGCTGGCTACGGCGAGATCTTCGAGCGCAACATCCTCGCTTCGGGCGTCATCCCGCAGATCTCTGCTATCATGGGTCCGTGCGCAGGCGGTGCGGTTTACTCGCCGGCTCTCACCGACTTCATCATCATGAAGGAGCAGACTTCATACATGTTCCTCACAGGTCCGAAGGTTGTAAAGACCGTAACGGGCGAGGACATCGACGCTGAGCACCTCGGCGGTGCATCGGTTCATGCTACAAAGAGCGGTGTGACACACTTCGCTGCAAAGACAGAGGAAGAGGCTATCGAGATGATTAAGAGCCTGCTCTCGTTCATCCCGAGCAACAACACAGAAGAGGCTCCGCGCGTAGAGTGCAACGACCCGATCAACCGTATGGAGGACTCTCTCAACGAGATTATCCCCGACGACCCGAACAAGGCTTACGATATGTACAAGGTTATCGGCGCCATCACCGACAACGGCGAGTTCTTCGAGATACAGCCTAAGTTCGCTAAGAACATCATCATCGGTTTCGCACGCTTCAACGGTCAGAGCGTTGGTATCGTAGCCAACCAGCCGGCTGCATACGCAGGCGTTCTCGACGTTAACGCAAGCCGCAAGGCTGCACGCTTCGTGCGCTTCTGCGACGCATTCAACATTCCTATCGTGTCGCTCGTCGACGTGCCGGGCTTCCTGCCGGGTACAGGTCAGGAGTACAACGCCGTTATCCAGCACGGAGCACAGCTGCTCTACGCTTACGGCGAGGCTACCGTTCCTAAGATTACAATCACTCTGCGCAAGAGCTACGGCGGTTCGCACATCGTTATGGGCTGCAAGCAGCTGCGTTCAGACCTCAACTTCGCATGGCCGTCTTCAGAGATTGCGGTTATGGGTGCAAGCGGTGCCGTTGCAATCCTCTGCGGCAAGGAAGCTAAGGCTAAGAAGGAGGCTGGCGAAGACGTTAAGGCATTCCTCGCAGAGAAGGAAGACGAGTACACAGAGAAGTTCGCCAACCCGTACGAGGCTGCTTCTTACGGCTACATCGACGACGTAATCGAACCGCGCAACACACGCTTCCGCATCTGCCGCGGTCTGGCACAGCTCGCTACAAAGCGTCAGCAGTTGCCGGCTAAGAAGCATGGTTGTATGCCGATGTAATTTGTTTTACAAGTAGACGGGTAAAACAAGTAGACAAGGTTACAAGTAAACAGGTTACAAAGTATGGACAAGAATATATATGCTGCCATTGCCATGGCTCTATACGAGTATCAGGGCAACAACGTACACGATAAAGAACCGGGCTTCATCACCATACAGCCGCGTCAGACTATGTGGAACGCCAAGTTCTTAAGTTTAACAGCAAAACCATAAAAAAGAAATGAAAGAATTTAAATATACAATCGACGGCAAAGAGTACAAGGTGCAGATTGAGGACGTAGAGGGCAACATCGCCGACGTAACAGTCAACGGTGAGGCTTTCAAGGTCGAGATGGAGCAGGAGGCTGAGCCAGAGAAGAAGAAGGTAGTGCTCGGTCAGCCGGCTGCTGAGGCAGAGGAAGGCGAGACAGCAAGTGCTGCTAATGTGAATACAGCCAATGCGCTCAAGGCTCCGCTGCCGGGCGTCGTAACCGAAATCAAGGTTGCTGTAGGCGACGAGGTGAAGGCTGGCGACGTAGTGGTAGTGCTCGAAGCTATGAAGATGGCTAACAACCTCGAAGCAGAGAAGGACGGAAAGGTTACTGCTATCTGCGTGAAGACTGGCGAGAGCGTGCTTGAGGACTCTCCGCTCGTTGTTATCGAGTAATTCGGTAAGCCAGAATAGTATAGTCAGACCGGTTTTCTGTCTGATATATATAATAAGGTTGAAAACGCAATATTGTATAATATGTTGCGTTTTCAACCTTTTTGTTTTTTTAAAGGCATATAAGTGCTTGTTGTGTGTATAAATGGCAAATGCGGACATTTATGAGCATTATATTGTTATAATAGTTAAAATGTGCGAATTTTACAAGTCTGTAAGTTTAAAAAATTAACTTAAACTTGTTTCGTATTGTAAAATAATTGTATATTTGCAGGCAGAACTTAACACTTAACATTTGTAACTTTAAACTTATCTATTATGAAATTATCATTTTTACGTGTCGCATTCCTTATGTTTTTCGTATGTGGCGCAATGAGCGTATCGGCTCAGAAGCAGACTGAAGGCAAGTCTTCAGTATTCATAGATTATTTTGCTCATCCGTCTAACGTGAAGGATTCTTGGGCTGAGGCTCTTCGCAGCAAAGTGATCGAAGGCATCCAGGAGACCAATCGCGTTCTTATCACTGACGTTGATGCAGAAGACGCTTTGAGAGTGGAGAAAGCACGTCGTGAGAATGGCGAGCTGTCGGCAGCAGGCGACGCTTCTCGTCTCGCTGTGATGACACAGCTCGGTGCAAACTATCTGTTGCAGGGCACAATCACATCATTGTCTGTAGACCACAAGCGTTCTGACGACGGCAAGTCGGAGTGGTATGCTGCTGTAGTAAACTATACATTGAAGGTTGTTGATCCTAAGAACGGCACAACTATTGCTTCAAAGACATTCAAGCATGGCGAGAGCATAGCAGAAATGGCTACTGGCGACACACCAGACGCTGCTGCTGTAGACGTTGCCAAGTTCGCACGCAAGGCTGTACGCGCTTTGGTTGATGAGGCTTTCAAACTCAATGGTACAATCCTCGAAATCAGCGCTACAAAGGGTGATGAGGCTAAGCAGGTGTACATCAGCCTCGGTTCTGCTCATGGTGTAGGCAGCAAGGCACGTTTCAAGGTCTACGAGCTTCGCACTGTTGCTGGCCGCAACTCACGCAAGGAGATCGGCGAGCTTAAGGTGAGCGCTGTTGAGGGCGAGGACCTCACACTTTGCGACGTTGTAAAGGGCGGCAAGGAGATAAAGGCTGCTATGGACGCTCAGCAGAAGATTGAGGTTGAGGTGTTCCATAAAGTATCATTACTTGACAAGGCAAAGAAGGTGATCTAATTAGACTTTGTTTATAAAAATGGCATGACTTCATTGAAAAAATGGAGCCATGTCATTGTCATTAGTTTATATCGGCACGAAAACAGAAATCTTTTATCTTTTTTAGCTATGACCAGAATAATCTTATCACTCTTATTCGGACTCTTCTTCTGTACAAATATAAATGCAGAAGTCTATTCTACCGATGCTACATTGGTGTCGCAGGACGGTAATATAATCACAGTACGTTCTTCTGCCGTTGCTGACAAGAAGAAGGACGCTGCGCTGCTGGCTGCCAAGTCGGCTTTTCATACTCTGTTTCATGCTGGTATAGAAGGCGTGAAGGACGGCACGCCTATGGTTGCTGTGGAGCGTAACGACTACGACTACCGCTTCTTCTCGGAGTCGCGCTACATCAACTATATCACAAGCGAGGTAAAGACCGTTGGCGACAAGAAGGTAGGCAACAAGGTGCGTGTCACGGTGCAGCTCTCGATAAACGTGAAGTCGCTTATCGCCGACTTGCAGCATAACAACATGTCGATATCTCCGTCGTGGGGCGTGGCAAGTGCAAAGAAAAGCACATCGGCGCTCAATCCTACTATCGTTATTGTGCCTGGTCTGAAGGCGAGCGAAGGATCCGACTTCCAGGCTATGCTTGAAGCCATTGACGCAAGCGAGGCAAAGAAATACGCTCTCGACAAGATGACTGGCGAGTTTACAAAGAAAGGTTACAAGACTCGTAACTTCGTATCGCAACTGCGCAACTCGAAGAAAGACGAGATGATGCGCACGCAAAGCCAGTCGGACATCAATACAATGATTGTGCAGCAGCTGCCTGGCGACATCATCGTCACCGTTGATGCAGCGGTTGTTACAGATGCAAACAACCAGATGGAGTGTCAGTTGAGCATAAGCGCTGTGGAGAGCCAGACAAACGGCAATCTTGCTTCTGCTACATTCCCCAGCGGAAAATACTATAAAGGCAATGTGAGCGAGTCGGAACTCGTCGACTATGCCTTCAAGAAGATAAAGGCCGACTTCTTCAACCAGATAAAGACATCGTTTGAGGCTATGGTGAGCCAGGGCAGAGAGGTGTATGTAGACATGACAATCTCTAACTCTATCGACGATTGGGACTTCGACCAGGACAGTCCGTCTACCGGCGACAACTTCAAGGATGTGCTCGACGAGTGGTTGCGCAGCCATGCGCAGAACAGCGTTTATGACATGAGCAACAACACCGATAAGTATATACACATGACCGTGAACATCCCGTTGTGGAATGTGGAGCGCGGACGCTCTTACACGTTGTCTAACTTCAGCAGCGACTTGAAGAAGTTCCTCAAGACTCAGTTGGGCGATGGCTATAAGGCTTCTGTAACGGCACAGGGACAGAAGCTCGAAATTATGATTCAATAACTCTATATAAAGGTGTTTTATGAAAAAGACATTCTTACAGATTATATTCCTATTCGTTGCAATGGTAGGATATGCACAAAGCGATATACACTTCACCATATTGAAGTCGGAGACAAAGGGCTTGTCTGAGGATGTTGTTGATGCGCTCGACCTTAAGCTGCACCAGGTGTTCAACCGCAACAGTGCGGCTGCAGCCGATGTGTACAACGTATTCGCTGTTTCGCCGTCGTTATCTCTCGACAAAGTGCTGTCTACAGACGGCGGCATGGTGAGAAACGTGTCTTTGGCTCAAGGTGAACTGGTGCTTATCGCCAAGAACATCATCGACGGTGCAGAGTATTATAGCGTGACGATTCCGGTTCAGGGCGAAGCTGTAGGCAACAAGGAGAAGGCTATGCTCTCGATGGTGAAGAACATAAAGGTGACTGCACCTGCCTTCACGCGCTTCATCAATACGGCGCGCAAGAAGATTGCTGACTATTACGCTAACAATTGCGCTTTCATTCTGCAGAAGGCTCAGACCCTTTACAACCAGAACCATTGTCAGGAGGCAGTGAGCTATCTGTCTGCCGCTACAGCCAACGTGCCTTGCTACGACCAGGCTGCGGCTTTGCAGAAGCAGATTCTTGAGAATATGGACAACACTCCAGAGCCGGTCGTCGTAGAGAAGGTTGTGGAAAAGGTCGTAGAGAAACCGGTTGTTGTGGAAAAGGTTGTAGAGAAGCCTGTTGTGGTGGAGAAGGTTGTGGAGAAGCCTGTTGTAGTGGAGAAGGTTGTGGAGAAACCCGTTCCGGCGCCAGCTCCTGCCGCTCCAGAGTGCGAGATAACCATCTCTAAGAACGATCTCGACTTCCGCATTCTCAGTTGCACGGGCAATCCTATGCAGAAGCGCATCACCATAAAAGCCGAATACGTCAATAATAATGCGAATATCTCTAACGGCGACATCGAAATGAACGTAGTGATTGACGACAATGGACGCGAACTCACTCGTGAAAATATGGCTGTTACCTCTAACGATTCGTCATACGAATGGGTGAGCATGCCGGCACGCGTCAAGCTGAAGCACGATTTCTACATCATCAACTACGACCATCCTATGGAGACTGTGTCTTATCTGAAGCTCAAAGTGCGCGATGGTATAGTGGAGATTCGCAACTTGAAGGTTAACTGGTAATAATTAAGTATATTATGAAAAGAATATCATTGGCTTTGTGTCTGCTTCTTGTTGCGTGTTGCATGACATTGGCACAGGACAAGGTGGTGGAGCGTAGCGCAAAGAAGACTCCCGAATGGCTTAACCAAGCCAACGATGGAGCGTTTGTAGTTACCGTCACTGCCAGTTCTCTTGCCGACGCTCAGGTGAAGGCGATGACGGAGGTGACAGAACGCATAATTCTCTCGGTGGCAAGCAATGTCAGTGTGTCGCAGTGCAACGAGTCGAGCGAGGTTGTAGAGAACGGCAGCGTCGATTCGCGCGATGAGTTCACACGTCTTTCAAAGATAAAGTCGGCTAATCTGCCTTTCCTCAAGGGCATTTCGCCAAACAAGATTGCCGGCATCTATTGGCAGCGTATGTTCAACAAGAAGACGGGCAAGGGTTATTACGAGTATTCGGTGCTCTATCCTTACTCGCGCAGCGAGCAACTCACGCTTCAGGCTGAGTTTGAGGCTCTCGACAAGGAGATGACTGCCAAGTACGAACAGCTGGAACAGAAGTTGAACAATATAGAAGCGGTGGAAGACATCAAGACTGCCATCACCGAGCTCGACGCTCTTAAGGCTTACTTCTTTGATGATGTGCGTTTGGAGCAGGTTGACGGCTTGAAGAAGCGCTATCGTCAGCTTTATGATGCGCTCAGCCTCACTGGAGAGTTCGTTAAGCATGGCGAATACCACTGCCAGCTACTGTTGAAGGGCATGCCTGTCAAGGTGTCTACGGTGCCCACACTGAAGTCGAACTGTGCTTCGCAGCTCAATGTGCGTCCTACAGCCGACGGCAAGTTCGTCATCACATACGACGATAGCGACTGTATTGAGGACGAAGAAAACTTCATCAATGTGCAGTTGCGCCTCGACGGTAAGCGTCTTTCGCATAAGTTCTCGCTGGCTGAAGCCGGCGCAGGCAATGCCGACCAAAGGCTCTCGCTTGTTCCTGAAGGAAAGGTAATGCTGACAGCTGCAATGGTTGACGCAGCCGCACGTGAAGTGACCGACATCACCGTGCGCCTTACTGTCAACAACCGCAATGGCAGCAAGTTTGCGGTGAAGAGTCTTGAACTTAATGTGCCCGACCTCGCCGTTCCGCTTATCTTCGACAATGCAGACGCCGTCTATTCTACAAAAGGACTCATCCAGATAAAGATGCTGGCGAAGGGCGATTGCTCGCTGCGTAAGGTGAAAAAGGGCGACTTCGCATTCGTTAACGGCACGCTCACGGTCGTAAACCCCAACACCGGAGCTATCGAACCTATCAAGGTCGCGTTGCAGTATTCTACAAATTGGGAGTAGACTGGTTTTCGGGTTCTAAACCTTAGTCTGAAAATGTTTCAGATTTAGTCTTAATAAAGTTTAGACCAAGAGATTTGAAAAATGAAAGGATTAAACAAAAATAATTAATAATTATTTAAACTGAACCGTTATGAAACAGAGAATTTTTAATGTATTACTGGCTATAGCCCTTGTGTTCTGCGGCACATCAGTAGCTTTTGCTCAGTCGAAAGCGTTGGCAAAGGATGTAAAGAAGACCTGCAAAGAGTGGAAGAAGGCAGGTTGGTCATTGTATGCCACAGCTTCTACAATGGAGTACGCATTGACAAAGTATCGCACATACGTTGAGGCTGACCCTGACAACCACCTCGTGCTCACAGGTCTTGCTGTTGGCAATAACCCGAAGATAGGTCGCGATAACGCCATGATGAACGGCATCACAAGCTATGCAAGCCGTGCAAAGGCTCAGGTCGTAGGTAAGATGAAGAGCATTATGTCTGCTGACGCAAGCGAACAGTCGGGTATGGAGATCGACAAGTTCGGTGCTGCTTACGAGTCGGGCGTCAACACAAAGATTTCTGGTCTTGTTAAGGTACACTTCATGCTCGTTCGCGAGAAGGGTGGCGTTAAGGAGTTCCAGGTTTACATGACTCTCGACGAGACTGCTGCTAAGAAGGCTCGTGAGGAGGCTGCAAGAGAAGCAAAGAAGAAGGCAGCCCTCAACGACCTCTCAAATCAGGTTGAGGAGTTCATCGGTGAGCCGGTACCGGCAGACGAGTAATATTTTAGAAAAGTTTTATCCAATCCGGGGAAGGGTAGACTCGTCTGCTCTTCTTCGGATTTTTTAGACAGTGATTAACTAAACGAAACCCGTACAAATGAAAAGATTGATATTATTTGCTTTAGGTGCAACGTGTTGTATGGGGACTAAGGCACAAGTTGTAGACGACGATTTCGACAACTTCATAAAGACTGAGGTGCAGTCGTTCGACAAGTTCATTGACGATGCCAACAAGCAGTTCATCAGTTTCCTGCGCAATCCTTGGAAGGAGTTTGAGGCAAAGAAGCCGGTGGAGAAGCGCACCAAACCGGAGCCGGTGAAGCCGGTCGTATACGACGAGAAGAAGGACCCGGTGGCGCCACCCGTGGAACTTGATATCGAGGACATCCTCGGACAGTCTACCGGCGAGAGCAAGCAGCGACCGCAGGGCAAGATTAATGACGGCGAGAAGGTTGGCTTTGAAAAGCCGCAGCCTAAGCCTGCGACTCCGACAGCTAAGCCTACGACTCCGACAGCTAAGCCTACGACTCCAGCTCTCAAGCCTGCGACTCCGACAGCTAAGCCTCCGACTCCAGCTCTCAAGCCTGCGACTCCGACAGCTAAGCCTCCGACTCCAGCTCTCAAGCCTGCGACTCCGACAGCTAAGCCTACGACTCCTACTCTCAAGCCCGCAACTCCAACAGCTAAGCCTGCAAGTCCTACTGCCAAGCCTACGACTCCTGCAGCCAAGCCAGCAACCCCTACACCTCCAACCACTCCGCCAGCAGTTGTGTCGGTGCCGACCGCTAAGCCTTCTGCACCTACAAGCGCACTCTATAAAGAGTCGTCAGAGAAGCAGATGATTAACTACTGCGGACAGAGAATTTACGTAGACAAGTCGCTGAAGGGCGTATGCTCTATAGGCAATATGCGCGAGAAGGCTGTTGCCGATGCTTACGAGGCGATGTGCAAGGCCGACTACAAGCCGTTGCTTGCCGACTGTCGTCAGCTGAAGAAAGACCTCAAGCTCAACGATTGGGGTGTGTTCCTCTTTGTTCGCGACGTGTCTAATGCCCTTTGTGCCGATGCAAATGCGTCTGTTGTAATGCAGCAGTTCCTACTCAACGAACTCGGATATAAGTCGAAGATGGCGCGCCGTGCCGACCGCGACCAGATGCTTCTCTTCGTAGCGACCGACTGTAAGATGTATGGTCGTCCTTATTTCACTAAGGACGGACTCAACTATTACAACCTTACAAGCGACGAGACTTGCCAGTTCTATATGTGTCAGGAGGATTCGCCGAAGGCAAAGAGCAGTATCGACATGCAGATAACTAACGCTCCGCTGCTCAATTCTGGAATGGTCAACTCCGTACACAAGAATGGTGCGGGCACAGTGGCTGTATCTGTCGACGTTCCCAAGTCGCTGATGCTGTTCTACAAGAGCATGCCGCAGTGCGACTATAGCGTGTATGTGAATGCGAAGGTGAACCCGGCTGTTGCCGACAGATTGCTCTCGTCGCTTGCTCCGATCGTTGAGGGCAAGAGCGAGACCGAAGCTGCCAACCTGCTCATCAACTTCGTGCAGACCGGCTTCAAGTACGCCACCGATCAAGAACAGTTCGGCTATGAGAAACCGTTCTTCGTAGAGGAACTATTCTACTATCCCTACTGCGACTGCGAGGATCGTTCGGTGCTCTATTCATATCTGGTGCGCAACTTGCTGAAGCTCGATGTCGTATTGCTCGATTATCCTAACCATATCGCCACAGCGGTATGCTTCAACGAGAATGTGTCGGGCGATTTTGTCACCGTAGAGGGAAAGAAATATATAGTTTGCGACCCTACTTACATCGGTGCATCCATAGGAAAGGCAATGCCGCAATTCAAGCGTGTGGCTGCCAAGGTCTTGAAATACTAAGACTTTAAAAAATGCAAAAATGGCATATCCTTGTTTTTTGGATATGCCGTTTTTGTGTGTTTTGTTTACTCAACGATTTCTGCTTCTATCCAGCTGTCGAGCAATGCTTTTGCGTCGTTTTCTGCCGTAGCGTCGTCGACGTCGTATTCCTCGCAGAGCAGACGTTTCAGCGTCTCAGCGTCGAAATCCTTGTCCTTAACGCTTTCCCAGAGGAAAGCCGAACTCTCGTTCATGCTGATAATCTTTGTGAAGTCGATGTTCTCTTTGCCTTCTGCAACGATAATACTCTCGCCGCAAATGTCCTTCAGGACGAAACCTTTCTTTATCTTCATTTTTTTACTCTTTTACTTTTTTACTCTTATGGATGGTCAAAACTTTGTAACTGTTGATTATCCGTAGCGGAGGTCTCTGGCCTCCGCCGCAATCAATAACATTAACTGAATATTATAACAATATAACGTGTTGCGAACACTTACATTTCTTACTCTACAGACTTGGTGCTGCGGAGGCCGGAGACCTCCGCTACGGCAAAACAGCTCGTAGTTTTGGCACTATCTTCTTATACAGTTAACCTTTCTAAACCCCAGTCAATGCTTTCTACCTTTCCAACCTGTTTACTTTTCTATATATGTACAGCAGGTAGCGGCGTATGGGCAGCAGTCGGGTCCAGATAGCCGAATAGATGCGCCATTTGCGTCCTGAGGTATAGTCGGGCGTGCTGCGTCCTTTGCGGTAGAACGCCAGAGCGATGCCGCGTATGTCTGCCAGCGTACACTCCTCGGTACCAAGATTGCCGTCGCCGCGCAGCGTCACCTTGTCGCCGTCGATATTCACGATGCGGTGCAGCACGTACGTCTTCGGACTTATCTCTGCCAGCACAGCGTCGCCGCAACGCACGGTGGTGTGTTTGCCAAGTATCGCTTTGTCGCGTCCGTCTTCGAGGAACGGGCGCATGCTGAAGCCTTTCAGTTTGAAGGTGACGGTGTGCCCTTGGTTTATCATCTCCACGAAGTACGGTATCAGTTGTGCATTGTTGTACTGTCTTATTTCTTTTTCCATGTTGAGATAGGGTGGTGAGATGGTGGTGAGATGGTGAGGTGGTGAGATGTTGTGGTGGTGAGGTGGTGATGTGTTGGGGTGTTGAGGTGGTGAGATGGTGTGGTGGTGATGTGGTGAGATGTGTTGTGATTTTACTGATGGGGTGCTGTCAGCGTCTTGAAGCTCACCTCTGCTGCCTCCTTGTTGGGCAGACAGTGCAGCGCATAGATGTACTGTGCAGCCTCAATGAGTCGTATCACGGCGTTGTATGTGTTGCGGAACACCACTTTGTCCCACTTCATCGTAGAGCAGGCAGGCAGAATGTATGTGAACGCCTTTGTAGGCGCCAGACGCTCCACGCGGTTCTCCTTCGCGCGCACTATCTGCGTTAAGGCTCCGATCGGTGCCTTAATGTTGCGGTAGCACGGCGTCTTGCCACTCCACGGACTGCCGTAGATGTACGCCTTGCCGTCGATGACGCGCACCACGGGGTTGTCGTCGTTCATCAGGTCCGATCCCGGTATGTTGTCGAGCCAGAGCTGCGTGTGCGTGCTCTTGCCCGTGCCGCTCTTTGCGGTGAACGCATAGCCATAGCCGCCGTTTCTCACGAGCGAAGCGTGTATGAGCAACGTGTCGAAGAAGCTGCCGCGGAAGGCGTAGAGCATCATCAGCGCATTGTTCAGTCCGAACTGGCGCATCTGATAGTCGCCGTTCAGCGCACAAACGCCCTCGCTGAAGTCCTTGTTGGTCTGTAGCAGACAGCAGCTGCGTCCGTGTATGTCCTTCACTATATACTGGTAGCCGCCGTTGTCGAGGAGGTCTACTACGGTGTCGCCGTTGCCTGTCTCGAACGTGTCGATGCGCTCGCGGCGGTTCTTATCCACGGGAGCCAGCGTGTCGTCCACGCGCAGCGTAAAAAGAAAATCGTCGTTTGAGCCTTCCTTCTTGAAAGGCTCGAACGACGGTAACAGTTCGGTGTTGTTCTTTCCATTTTCGGCAAAGACAACCCTCACGTTATGTTCTGCGATGCAATAGTCTGCTATGATATCCATTATTTCTTCTTCGCCTTCTTTGTCTGCAAATCGGCACGCTCGCTATCGTCTGGTACGAGACAGCTGTATGTAAAGTCGTGCTTTGTGACGTATTTCACGTTGTAGTGTCCTCTTGTTGCGTAGCGCTTCTTTATAGCCACGTATTTCTTCTCTATCTCCTTGCGTGTCTTTGCGAAGTAGGTTACGCAAGTGGGGGTGGCGAATCCGTTAGCCTTCAGATGGTCGCGCAACTGGAACGAGTAGTTGTTGCGGCTGTAGAGAAAGCCCGTCTTGGTGTCTACCCAAGCCGAATCGAGCTGCTGAATCTCTGTGATGTACACCGTAGAGTCGTTGAACGATGTGGCTACACCGTATACGTAGAGTCGCTCCTGCTTCTGCAGTGCGAACATAAGCGACGGCATGAGCAGCAGTGCCAATGCCAGTAATGTGCGAATCTTCATTTCTTTCCTTGTTTTCTGTTGTTTCAGCGGCGCTGTCCGTTTTTGTTGCGTCGCAGCTTTATCTGCCCAGGTAAGCCTTGAGCAGCTTGTTCTTTGTATTCTGTTTCAGCTTGCGTATAGCCTTCTCTCTTATCTGGCGTACACGTTCGCGTGTGAGTCCGTACTTGTTGCCGATTTCCTCCATCGTACATTCGGGCTGGTTGATGCCGTAGAAAGCCTCTATCACGTTGCGTTCGCGCTCGTTGAGCACGGAGAGGGCCAGCGCAATCTCCTCGCGCATCGACTCTATCACGAGGTGGCTGTCGGTAGACGGCTCGCTCTCGCTCGGCATGAAGTCGAGCATGCTTGCTCCGTCGCTCTCGGTCATCGGCGCGTCTACGCTCACCTGTCGTGTGTCCACCTTCAGCACGTCCTCAATCTTTTCGTGCGGCATATCGGTCTTTTCGGCTATCTCGTCGATGCTTGGTCGGCGTTCGTTCTCCTGCTCAAACTTGTTCAATATGCGCTTTATCTTGTTCACGCTACCCACCTGGTTGAGCGGCAGACGCACCACGCGGCTTTGCTCTGCGATGGCCTGCAGAATGCTCTGTCTGATCCACCATACTGCGTACGAGATGAACTTGAAGCCGCGTGTCTCGTCGAACTTCTCTGCAGCCTTCAGCAGTCCGATGTTGCCCTCGTTGATGAGGTCGGGCAGTGAGAGACCCTGGTTCTGATATTGCTTTGCAACGGAGACAACAAAACGCAGATTCGCCTTTGTCAGCTTCTCAAGAGCCTTGCGGTCGCCGTTCTTTATGCGGTGGGCGAGCTCCACTTCCTCTTCTGCGGAAATCAGCTCTTCGTGGCCAATCTCCTGAAGATACTTATCGAGCGAGGCGTTCTCTCGATTTGTAATCGATTTGGTTATTTTAAGTTGTCTCATTAAGTGTTGCTTTTTTTGATATTATTTTATTGTTAAAAGGGTAGGTGCGCTTTGGGCGCATCGTTCTGCAAATTTAACCATTTCTCTCGGTTGTCGCAAATTTTAATCTATTTATTTTCGGTTGCGTGTGCAATTAACAAAAAAGCGGAGGTCTTTAGGGCCTCCGCTTTGTATCTTATTAGCCTACGACATTCCTGTCGTAGGCTACTATTGTTTAGTCCTCAAGCGGCACTGCGAAGTAAGCCTTCTTGCCGGTAGGATAAACGCCCTGGATGTAGAGCACTGGGTCTTTGCTTGTAGAAGCCTCCTTCACGGCGTTCTGCAGATCCTCGATAGTCTTCACGGCGCTGTCGTTGACGCGCTGGATGATGAAGCCCTTTGTGATGCCTGCGTTCTTCAGCTTGCCTGCATTCACCTTCAGCACCTCCAGACCGTAGCCAATGTTCATCTGCTCCTTCTGGGCGTCTGTAACGGCGCGGAAGTTGCCGCCGAGCACGTCGAGGTCAGCCTTCTTTACGACCTGCGTGTTGCCCTTCTCGTTCTTCAGCGTCAAGGTCTTTGTAGCCTTCTTCTTGTCGCGCAGATAAGTGACTGTAACCTTGTCGCCCGGGCGTTTCTTTGCGAGCACCTCCTGCAGTTCTGCCATCTTGCCCACCGGCTTGCCGTCGATAGCAGTGATAACGTCGCCTTCCTTCATGCCAGCCTCTTCAGCCGCACTCTCCTCAGAAACCTTGGCTACGTAGATGCCCTCCATTGTGCCGAGGTCTACGTCCTCGCCCTTGTCCTTCTTTGCGTCAACATAGTTCTTCACGTCCTGACCCTGAATGCCGATGAGCGCGCGCTGCACGGTGCCGTACTGCTTCAGGTCGGCTACCACCTTGTTCATGATAGAGGTAGGAATAGCGAAGCCGTAGCCGCTGAACGAACCAGTCTGCGAGTAGAGCATGGCGTTGATGCCGATAAGCTCACCGCGAGTGTTGACGAGTGCGCCACCCGAGTTACCGGGGTTGATGGCTGCGTCGGTCTGTATGAACGATTCTACGCCGTTCTGATAGAGCGAACGAGCCTTGGCGCTCACGATGCCCGCCGTAACGGTGTTCGTAAGGTTGAACGGGTTGCCCACGGCGAGCACCCATTCGCCCACCTTGATGTCGTCGCTGTTGGCGATGGTGATAGCCGGCAGGTTCTTGCCGTCGATCTTGATGAGCGCCAGGTCAGACGCCTTGTCGGTGCCGATGATGCGAGCCGAGTATTCCTTGTTGTCGTTGAGCGTAATGGTCAGTTCGTCGGCGTCAGCCACCACGTGGTTGTTCGTTACGATGTAGCCGTCGGTAGAGATGATGACGCCCGAGCCAGATCCCTGCTGCTTCGGTGTGCGCACGCTGCGCTTCTGCTTACCGCCGTTGCCCTGCGGGTTGCCGAAGAAGCCGAACGGGTCAGAGAAGAAGTCGGAGAACGGGTCGCTCTCCACCTCTACGGTCTGCACCTTCGAGTTCTTTGTGCTGAGGATATGCACCACCGACGGCAGCGACTTCTCTGCTGCGTACGTCAAGTCGACGGGCTGGGCAGGCACGGCAGCCGATGTAGCCGGCGTAGCGTTCACCTTTAGTAATGTTCCTGTAGAGAAGGCAAAGGCAAGAGCGCTCATTGCCACAACAAAATACTTAGAATACTTTTTCATAGTTCTGTTTATTTTCTTGTTTGTTATTGTTTTCTAATCGTTTGCGACCTACTTAACGCTGTCGTCCGGTTTGACACATTGCCGTTCGTGTGGGTCGAGCGGTGTTAAAACAACAGCGTTTCTGTTTTCGTGGTTGCAAATTTAGGCGCAAAAATTGTTAATCTGACAAATTGACATGCATCTTTATCCCATTTTAACACTACAATTTAACATATTAACGGCTGTTAGAAAACAAATGCTCGTTTTTTACTTTTGTTTTATATCTGCCGCCTCCCTGCGTCTCATGTTGGGGAAGTAGCGCAGTGTCAAGTAAAGTGTAGCAATCATACCGATAGCTCCGCCAGCATAACCTATATATTCTATAGATAGTCGGCTCACCACCAGTCCGCCTATGTATGCGCCGCTGCCTATGCCGAGGTTGAAGATGCCAGAGAAGATAGACATGGCGATGGACGTGGCGTGCTCAGGCGCAAAGCGTATGGTGTTGTCCTGAAAGGCTATGTTGAACGCCGTAGCCATGGCTCCCCACAAGATGCAGACGGCGAGGATGTACGCCATGCCCGTAGCCGCAGCCTGCAGCAGAAGCATGCACAAGGCAGGACCTAACGTGACGGCAAGCATGAAGCGGCGGCGGTTAGACATATAGTATTTTGAGAAGGCTATGCTGCCGAACATGCCCGAACCGCCGAACACGATGAGCACCAGCGTCACGGTGTCGGGCGCCATGGCTGCCACCTTGCCCAGGAATGGCTCGATGTAGCTATAACCAGTGTAGTGGGCTGTAGCGAAGAGCACCGACATGATGAACACGCCCAGCAGCACGCGGTTGTGCAGCAGCGTCGGAAGCTCCTTGAAGGCGAACTTACCTCGACTCTGCAGCTTGGGGAACACCATGAGTATGAACACGAAGATGAGGGCGGAGATGATGGCGATGCTCAGAAACGTCATTCGCCAGCCTACATAAAGTCCGACCACACGACCCAGTGGCAGACCTACAACCATGGCTACCGACGAACCGGTGGCAATGGCGCTCAGTCCTAAGGCACGCTTTCCGTCGGGCACGGTACGTACGGCAAGTGGCGGAGCAATCGACCAAAATATGGAATGGGCGCACGCCACACCAATGCGCGAGAGCATCAGTGTGTAATAGCCTTCGGCAAATGCCGATGCAACATGGCTCACAACAAACAGGGCTATAATGGAGAGCAGAAGCCGCTTTAGCTCCATCTTCGACACCATTATCATCAGCGGCAGCGACATTATAGCCACCACCCATGCGTACACCGAGATGAGCAGACCGGCGCGCGCCTCGCTGATATTAAGGTCGGTGGCTATGTCGGTGAGAAGACCGATAGGCATAAACTCGGAGGTGTTGAACACGAACACGGCAAAGGTAAGCCCTACAAGGGGCAACCATCTGGTAAAAGATTCTTTGTTTTGCATCCTAAAAATAAAATGTGTTACTTGTTATCCTTTTTTACGCTGCAAAGTTACGCAATTAATAAGGTATAACTGCAACATGTAAACGTTTAACGTTGCAGAACGTGATGCAAATCAAGCGAAGGCCGCAAAAAATCTTTCCCTAAATTCTTAAAATGTGGCAGAATAGGGATATTCATAACATTTTATAGGGAAATTTCTCTTGTCGTTAGTCGAATTTATCGTAAATTCGCAACATTAATCAAAAAAACATAGAACAATGAAGAAGTTTTTAATGGCAGCCCTAGCGCTGCTTACATCGGTGCTCGGCGTGCAGGCGCAGGGCTATCAGGACTATAGAGACCATAACTACGGCAGCCGCCGCGACTACTCCATGTATGCCAATCGCTACGATCGCTTCGGCATCGACGGCGTGTATATGGGCATACGCATCGGTCCGTCGTTCACCACCGTCGACTCCGACGACAAGGCGCTCGACGGAGGCAACACGCAGACCGGTCTCAACCTCGGCGTGTTCGGCGGAATGCAGCTCTCGCCGAAGGCTCCCGTCTTCATCGAGAGCGGACTGATGTATGTAGAGAAGGGCGGCAAGAACCTCTATGAGGGCAAGAAGGTGACCTACAGTCTTCACTATCTCGAGATACCGATCGTCGTGAAGTACGCCATACAGCTCAACGAGCACTTCTCTGTGCAGCCGTTCGCCGGCGGTTACTTTGCGTTCGGCGTGGGTGGCAAGGCTAAGAACTTCGGCGACCGCGAGGTGTCCAACTCCTTCTCACACCATTACTTCAAGCGCTTCGACGCTGGTCTGCGCTTCGGTTGTGGCGTGACGTACGACCTCTTCTACGCCGACCTCACCTACGATGTCGGACTCTCTAACATCTGTCACGACGAGTTCGACACATCGCACAACCGCAGCCTGTCGCTCAGTTTGGGTGTCAATTTCTAACATTTTATAGTGCATTTGTAGCCTATTAGTAGCGGAGGTCTCCGGCCTCCGCAGCAATCTGAGTATGTAATTTGACTTGGTGCTGCGGAGGCAGGAGACCTCAGCTACTGTTAGTTTAATAAAAAAACGACCAAAAATTGCTCAAAATGCACAATTTTCAGTAACTTTGCAGTCTGTTGGAAACAGTGTCTCGGTTCTGTCGCTGCTGTGCATAGGCGCAGGAGAGGAAAGTCCGGGCAGCACAGGGAACCCCACTTCCGAAAGTAGAAGCTGTCGGCGACGGCAGGTGTCGGTAGAAGAAAACAACCGCCACGCCTCGTGTGTGGTAAGGGTGAGAAGGTGGTGTAAGAGACCACCAGCCGGTGGGTGATCATCGGGCTGTACCATCTGGGGGCTGCAAGTTCATGTATACCATCGTTTGAGGGCGTCCCGTCCGACCATAGCGACGGTGGAGGGTAGAATGCTGGAGACGCAGGGCGACTTGCGTAGTAGATAAATGACAGAAGGCTCGCGGCGCAGCAATGCGGCGCGAGAAACAGAACCCGGCTTATAGAGACACTGTTTCCAACTTTTTTTGTTCTGATTTTTTACTGCGGATTAATCTAAAAAGCGGATTAATATCTGCATCCTTGCTGAAGTAAAAATAACAACGGATTAATCGGATTAAACGGATTTCTATTGCTGAGATAAAGCGGATTAATCGGATTCTTTGCTGAAATAAAAATAACAACGGATTAATCGGATTAATCGGATTCTATTGCTGAGATAAAGCGGATTAATCGGATTCTTTGCTGAAATAAAAATAACAACGGATTAATCGGATTAAACGGATTCTATTGCTGAAATAAAAATAACAACGGATTAAACGGATTAATCGGATTTCTATTGCTGAGATAAAAATAACAACGGATTAAACGGATTAATCGGATTTCTATTGCTGAGATAAAGAAATCGGATTAATCGGATTCGGTGGGTGCCTTCAAGGGGGTGCACTTGTCTCCGCTCGGCTTTGCCGCTTGCCAGAGCAAGAAGTGCACCGACAAAGCTGATGGTATTCATTTGCTCGGTCGGTGCATTGCTTGCTCGGTCGGTGCATTGCTTGCTCGGTCGGTGCATTGCTTGCTCGGTCGGTGCACTTGAGACAAGTGCACCCCCTTGAAGGCACCCAAAATCCGCTTAATCCGTTTAATCCGCGTTAATTCAACTAAATCCAAAGTTAAATCCGTTGTCGATTCAACGCAGTCTAAAAATCCGCAGTTGGTTCAAAAAAAACGAACTCCGTTTAATCCGCTTTTAATTCGGACTGAAACGGAGTTCGTTCTTAATTCGATATTTCAGTTTACTTGATAACCTTCACAGTCTTGCCGTTAGCCAGACGAACGATGTTGATGCCCTTCTGGAGGCTGTTGACGCGAGCGCCACCGAGAGTGTAGATCTCTGTGATAGTGCTGTTGTCAGCTGCGTCAACTGAGTTGATGCCGTCCACAACATCCTTGTTCACGAGCTTGATGTACTTGTAGAGAGCGTTCGACTGCTGGTTGCTGCCCTCACCGCTACCGATAACAATCTCAGTGCGTGTGAAGAAAAGGCCCATGTTGTTAGCGTCCACCTTGTTCTGACCGTTAACAGTAACACCAGTTTCCTTGTCGATTTCGATGTTTACCTCGTTCTCAGTGTCGAACTTGCCAGAGTTTGTCTTCTCTGCACCCTCACCCTCGTAGTAAGCCTGCAGCTGCTTGTCAGCCGCGGTGTAGTAGATGTGGAAGTTCTCAGTCCAAGAAGTAGCGTCAAGACCTACAGAGAGGAGGTCCTCAACGTCGCGTGTGCAAGAAGTGACGTCGATAGACGCAACGAGCTTCTGCTTCTCCCAGTTGATAGGAGTGCTTAATGTGAAGCCATTGCCGTCAGCCTGGTAGTTCTCCTTGAGTATAGTCTCGTTAGAAGGCTTCGGATCAGGCTCTGGGTCTGGGTCGGTAGTTTCAACGGCTGTGCCCTTGAAGGTAACGTTCTGCAACTCGGTCATGTTCACGCCCATATACTTTATATAAAGGTCAATCGACTTGTTGTTTACAGATCCCTTGAGCATCTGCCAGTATGCGTTCATTATAGCATTGCCTTCAGTAGAAGCGTTGTCGCCGAGCACAGCATGTGCGAAGCCGCTTTCGTCGTTGAACGAACCGTCCTCAGTTACGTCTATCTTGTAGTCTACGGTGTAGTCGGGGAATGCGTAGCCGTTGAATACGTGGTTCTTTACCTCGAACTTCAGACCGTCGTCAGTCTTTGTCACCTTGATCTCACCTTCTGTCGGTGTGTATCCGCCGTCGGTGTCAGCCCATGTACCCTTGAAGGTCACGCCAGTTGTGAGGTCGGCAGCCATAGCTACGACTGTGAGCATCATCAACGAAAAAAGAGTAAAAATTTTCTTCATAATAAATCGTTTTTAGTTTGTTAAATGGTTTTTATTGGTTTAATTATAATGTTTGTTCGAGTGTTTGCGTTATGCAAAGTTATAAATAATCGTTGAATAACGGAAGAAAAAGCAAGAATTATATTAAAAACTATTGAATAGAAAGCGATGTAAATCGTATGAGTATGTGTAAAAATCAATTTATACAAAAATGTACCATATCTCCCAGCAGGCTTGCAACGCGTTGTTGGTTAATATGTTAAAGGCTGGTAGATGGCTGTTTTATCTACCAGTCATCTACCAGCCATCTACCAGCCATCTACCAGCATGGCACAGCCCGCATTAATTGGGTTTTGACATGCTATACATTGATAGTATCTTTTTTTTCTTACGCCTTCTTGCGCTGCGGCAGCAGCGATGCGCCTATGCTCACTACGAGCACAGCGAGGATGATGCAGAGCGAAGCCACGGCGTCAATCTCCACCCACTCGTGAATGAGCATCTTCACACCGATGAAGAGCAGCAGTACGCATACGCCGGTCTTCAGATAGCGGAAGCGGTCGGCGATGGCTGCCAGGAGGAAGAACATAGCACGCAAACCGAGGATGGCGAAGATGTTAGAGAAGAACACCACATACGGGTCGAGCGACACCGAGAACACAGCCGGAATGCTGTCGAACGCGAATATCAAGTCGCTGAACTCTATCACGAGCACCGTCACGAAGAGCGGGGTGAAGAGCAGACGGCCTGCCTTGCGTATGAAGAAGTGGTCGCCCTCAAACTGTGTGTGTATGCGTCCGGTCTTCGCGAGCAGTCGCACGATAGGATTCTTCTGCACGTCCATCTCCTCCTTCTTGTTGCGGTCGAGGTACATCTTCACACCACTATATATAAGTACGCCACCGAATACCAGCAGCACCCAGTCGAAGCGGCTGATTATGGCTGCGCCGAGGAAGATGAACACGAAGCGCAGCACTATTGCGCCGAGGATGCCCCAGTTGAGCACGTGCTGATACTCGTTCTTGCCCACGCCGAACGCCGTGAATATCATCATCATCACGAACAGGTTGTCTACCGACAGCGTCTTTTCTATAAGGTATCCAGAGATATAGCTCACCGTCATATAATGGCGATACTGCTGCAGACTCGCCTCAAAGTCCGATGGGTCGAGCTTCAGGTGCGGAGCGTACGCCGACGCCACGGCTTTAAGGTCGGCAAAGCTGCTTATGCCGTGCACCATGTCGCCCTTGAACCAAAGAAAAGCCGAAAAGGCGAGTGCGAGTGTTATCCAAACGGCAGTCCATGTGCCTGCCTCACGTATCGACACCTCGTGTGCTTTCTTGTCTATCACGAGCATGTCGAGCACAAGAATGGCGGCTATAAAGACTATGAAGCCGCCCAAAAACATAAATTCTGAAAGATGAAACATGTGTTACTTTTATTTGTTCGGGTGCAAAGTTATACCTAATAATCCGAACACACAACATTTAAATGCGGTTTTAACCGAATTGTAACAAAGGTGTTGAGGTGGTGAGATGGTGAGGGTGTTGTGTATAAAATCTCTTAAAACGCGTTTTTTAAGCCCTCTAAGCGCTGCTAATCCAAATATTTTTTGTAATTTTACACCCTTGAAGACGACCCTAAAATCGCTTACAGCGAAAATAAAGGGCATTTGAGGCGATTTTCTGTTGTAGGAAACGCCCGCATAAACGCAATAAAAATACATTTTATAATAATCAATGGACGAAAATCAAACAATTGATCTGGACAGAGTCCAGAAAATCAACATTGAGGAGGAGATGAAGAAGTCGTACATCGACTATAGTATGTCGGTGATTGTGGCTCGTGCCCTCCCTGATGTTCGCGACGGATTCAAGCCGGTTCACCGCCGCATCCTCTACGGTATGCTCGGCATCGGCAACACAAGCAGCAATCCTTACAAGAAGTGTGCGCGCGTCGTTGGTGAGGTGCTCGGTAAGTACCACCCGCACGGCGACTCTTCTGTCTACGGCGCTTTGGTGCGTATGGGACAGAGCTGGAACATGCGCTACATGCTTGTGGACGGACAGGGTAACTTCGGTTCGGTTGACGGCGACTCTCCTGCTGCCATGCGATACACCGAGTGCCGCCTCTCAAAGATGGGCGAGCACATCATGGACGACTTGGAGAAGGACACCGTAGACATGGACCCCAACTTCGACGATACGCTCACCGAGCCGTCGGTTATGCCTACAAAGATACCTAACCTTCTTGTGAACGGTGGTAACGGTATCGCCGTCGGTATGGCTACCAACATGCCTACCCACAACCTCTGCGAGGTTATCGACGGCTGCTGCGCATACATCGACAACCCCGATATCGACACCGACGGACTCATGCAGTACATCCAGGCGCCCGACTTCCCTACGGGTGCGTACATATATGGCTTGCAGGGCGTGCGCCAGGCTTACGAGACGGGCCGCGGACGCATCGTTATGCGTGCAAAGTCTGAGATCGAGAGCGGCGACACCCACGACAAGATTGTTGTAACCGAGATTCCTTACGGTGTCAACAAAGCCGACCTCGTTGCCGGCATCGCCGACCTTGTTAAGGAGGGCAAGATTACGGGCATCTCTAACGTCAACGACGAGTCGGGCCGCCAGGGAATGCGTATCGTTGTCGACGTGAAGCGCGACGCCAATGCCAACGTCATCCTCAACAAGCTCTACAAGATGACAGCCATGCAGTCGTCGTTCTCTGTCAACAGCATTGCGCTTGTCAACGGTCGCCCGCGTCTGCTCACGCTTAAGGAGTGCGTTAAGTATTTCGTAGAGCACCGTCACGACGTCACCATACGCCGCACAAAGTACGACCTCAAGAAGGCTCAGGAGCGTGCCCATATCCTCGAAGGCTTGATTATCGCCTGCGACAACATCGACGAGGTAGTGCGCATCATCCGTGCTTCTAAGACTCCGTCCGACGCTCAGCGCAACCTCGAGAAGCGTTTCGACCTCGACGAACTGCAGTCGAAAGCCATCGTCGACATGCGTCTCTCTCAGCTCACCGGCCTGCGCATCGACCAGTTGCACGCCGAGTTCGAGGAGCTGGAGCGTCAGATTGCCTACTTCGAGCAGATTCTCAGCGACCCTGAGCTTTGCAAGAAGGTGATGAAGGACGACCTGCAGGAGGTGAAGGAGAAGTACGGCGACGAGCGCCGCACGGAGATTAAGCCGTACGAGCACGAGTTCAACGCCGAAGACTTCTACCCGAACGACCCGGTTGTCATCACCGTGTCGCACATGGGCTACATCAAGCGCACACCGCTCAGCGAGTTCCGCGAGCAGTCGCGCGGCGGCGTAGGTTCGAAGGGAGCACGCACACGCGAGCAGGACTTCACCGAGTACATCTACCCGGCTACGATGCACCAGACCATGCTGTTCTTCACACGCAAAGGCCGCTGCTACTGGCTCAAGTGCTACGAGATACCCGAGGGCGACAAGAACTTCAAGGGTCGCGCCATCCAGAACATGCTCAACATCGAGCCCGACGACTCTGTCAACGCATTGCTGCGTCTGCGCGGCTTGAACGACGAGGAGTTTGTGAAGTCGCACTACGTAGTGTTCGCTACGAAGAACGGTACGGTGAAGAAGACAAGCCTCGAGGCTTACTCGCGTCCGCGCACCAACGGTGTCAACGCCATCAACATCGTTGAGGGCGACGAGGTGGTAGACGTGCGCCTCACCAACGGCAAGAACGAGATTATCCTCGCCAACCGCAACGGACGCGCCGTACGCTTCGACGAAGACTCTATCCGCACCATGGGTCGTGTGTCTACCGGCGTGCGCGGCATGAAGCTCGACGACGGCGACGATCAGGTTGTGGGCATGATTGTCGTCAACAACGCCGAGACCGAGACCGTGATGGTTGTGTCTGAGAACGGCTACGGCAAGCGCTCGCAGGTAGAAGACTACCGCAAGACCAACCGTGGCGGCAAGGGCGTGAAGACATTCTCTATCACCGAGAAGACCGGTCGCCTCGTGGCTATCAAGAACGTCACCGACGACAACGACCTCATGATCATCAACAAGAGCGGCATCGCTATACGCCTCGCCGTTTCGGAGTGTCGTGTCATGGGTCGCGCCACACAGGGCGTGCGCCTTATCAACCTCTCAAAGAAGAACGACGTCATCGCAAGCGTATGCAAGGTGATGAGCACTGAGAAGGAGGCTGAAGTGAGCGGCGACAAGGACGACGAGACCTCTCAACCCCTCAATCCTCCCACGGCTTAGAGAAGCTTAGTTCGGCTTAGAAAAGCTAAGTTCGGCTTAGAAAGGCTTAGAGAGGCTTAGTTCGGCTTATATAATTCAAAATTAAAAAACTCAATACTCAAAACTCAAAGTTATGAAAAAATTATTCGTAGCAGCATTGCTGGCAGTAACTGCCACATCTGCATTTGCTCAGGACATCAAGTCTGTTCTTAAGGCAAAGGATTATGCTGAGGCACAGAGCGGTCTCAACTCTTGCCTCTCTTCGCTCAACGACGAAGACAAGGCTAAGGGCTACAACAAGCTCGTCGACCTCTCTTTCGACAAGTTCAACAAGGAGAACGCCGTAGCTGTAGAGGCTCAGACTCTCGAGCAGATGGGTCAGAAGAGCAACAAGACCTACGACAAGCAGGGCATGTACGACGCTCTTCTCAACGGTCTTAACAACGCTCTCGAGTGCGACAAGTACGACCAGCTCCCCAACGCTAAGGGCAAGGTGGCTCCTAAGTTCCGCAAGAAGAACGCTAACCGCATCTGGCCTAACCGCATCCAGTTCGTTATCGCTGGTCAGGACGGCTTGCAGGGCGACGACCAGACCGTGGCTTACAAGTATTTCGCAGCTTACGTAGACAGCTACACAGCTCCGCTCTTCGCCGACGTTGACAAGGGCGCACGCGACGAGTATCTCGGCAGCGTAGCTCTCATCGCAGCTCGTCTGGCTTACCAGATGAAGGACATGGACAAGGCTAACCAGTATTGTGACGTAGCCCTCAACGACACAGCTTCTTACAAGGAGGCTCTCGGCGTTAAGGTGGCTTTCATGCAGCAGGCTATGAAGACCAAGGAAGACTCTCTGCGCTGCCTCAAGGACGTAGAGGCTCTCTACCTCAAGGACAAGGCTAACGAGAACATCTTCTCTGTGCTCGCTCCGCTCTACGGCGCTCTCGGCATGCAGGACAAGCAGGATGCTATCCTCGCTGAGCGTCTCGCTGCCAACCCCAACGACTTCATGGCTAACCTCGTGAAGGGTCAGGCTCTCATGAACGCAAGCAAGTGGGACGAGGCTATCGCTACTCTGCAGAAGGCTACCGCAGCTAAGGACGACGCTTTGGCTCTCACCTTCCTCGGCTTCTGCTACAACAACAAGGCTGCCCAGCAGCAGGACGTTGCAGCGATGAAGGGTCTGTTCGAGAAGGCTAAGGAGTGCTTCGAGAAGGCACGCGACATCGACCCCAACCAGCAGCGTGCAAGCTGGTCGTACATGCTCGACAACACCAACTACAACTTGGAGCGTCTGAACGGTGGCAAGTAATCTGCCGTTAGCTTCTATTTTTATTAATTAACTCATGCGGCATGTCCTGCCTATATATATATAATAAGGTGGGGCATGCCGTGGATTGTAATCGGGATAAAATGTTCAGAAAACTATTCCTGGTGTCGCTGTTTGCGTTCATCGCCCTCGCTCCTGCCTTTGCGCAGAAGAAGGAAATCTCGCAAGCCAAATCTGCTATCAAGGCGGGCAATGCGGTTGAGGCAGAAGCCTCGATGCGCAAGTTGCTTGCCGACTCTGCCCACCGGCAGAACGAGAAGATATGGCTTGTGCTGTTCGACGCTGTGAAGAAGCAGTACGAGGACGTCAACGAGAAGATGTATCTCAAGCAGTCTACCGACACCGCAAAACTCTTCGATGCCGCCTACCGTATGTTCGGTGTGCTCGAAGCGCTCGATTCTGTTGACGCCATGCCCGATAAGGATGGGCGCATAAAGCTGAAGTATCGACGCAAGCACGCCGACTATCTCGACGCCTATCGCAAGAACCTCTATACCGGCGGTTCCTACTTCCTTAACAAGCAGGACTATCCGCGCGCGTTCAAGCTCTTCGCGGCGTACATCGACTGCGCCTCGCAGCCGCTCTTCGAGAGTCAGCAGTATGCCTCTCGCGACAAGCGCCTGCCCTCGGCGGCGTTCTACGCCCTCTACAGCGGCTACCGTGCCAACGACGCCGCAGCCACTCTGCGCTACAAGCAGCTGGCTGAGACCGACACAGTGCGTCTGCCGCTCACGCTCGAGTACGAGGCTGAGACCTACCGCGCACTTGCCGACTCGGTCGGCTACCTGGCTACGTTGGAGAAAGGTTTCTCCCACGACCCTGCGTCGGGCTACTTCTTCCCCCATCTGTTCGACTACCGCTTCCAGCGAGGCGACACCGCCCAGGCGCTCGACGTCTGCAACCGTTCGCTCGCCAAGAACGCCAAGAGCACGGTGGCTATGGAGGCTAAGAGCGCCGTGCTGCTTACCATGAAGCGCTACGACGAGTGCGTGCAGGTGTGCGACTCGGTCATAGCTGCCGACGCCGCCGCTGCCAACGCTTATCTCAACGCCGGTCTGGCTTATTTCAATCAGGCGGTGAAGATAGACAATGCGCCGAAGCATACTCGTGCCGAGCGCGCAGAGATGCTTGCGCTCTACCGCAAATCGCTTAAGTATATGCAGCCTTATCGCCAGCTCGCGCACGCACGCTCCGACCTGTGGGCTATGCCGCTCTACACTATCTACCTCAACCTGAATATGGGCAAGGAGTTTGTGGAGATTGACGCGATAATGAAGCAGAAGCGATAGTGGCAGGATAGAAAACAAGTGATAGGGTTTGTTTTGAAAAAGCGATAACCGCTTTATACGAGACGACCGTTTTATATGGGTTGAAAGCTCTGTATTGCACCACTTTGTGTGGGGCGATACGGGGCTTTCAGCCTTTTTTTTGTTCGTAAGAGGGTGGGGGCTACTAACTTCCAGGGGGTGCAGCTGTCTCAGCTGCACCAACAAAGCAGATGGCATTGGTTTGCTTGGTTGGTGCACTGCTTGCTTGGTTGGTGCATTGCTTGCTTGGTTGGTGCACTTGAGACAAGTGCACCCCCTTGAAGGCAGCCACCGAAACCGCAACTAACCTCCAGGGGAGGGTGTGTCAAAACTCTCTTATTCTTAAAAAATCACAAAGCCCTGACTTTCACAAGCCAGGGCTTTGCTATGTCTAAAAGTTGTTGTACCTTTAGACCAAAGATTTTTAACTATGGCAAAGTTACACTTTCGTTCTTATACCACCAACCAAATGGTTCTTTTTCCGCAACGAATCGATGAAAATATTGCGGAAAACGACCCCGTACGCATCGTTTCCAGCATTGTGGACCATCTTGACATGAGTTCGGTCAACAAATTATACAACGGTATGGGCAGGTGTCCGTACCATCC